>Ga0078894_10000977_pt1 | contig 20648 bp, 17 predicted proteins | sample LauGreSu1BDMLBSD_2_FD_67506 | JGI IMG/M metagenome (GOLD analysis project Ga0078894, IMG submission 67506) | Freshwater lake microbial communities from Lake Michigan, USA - Su13.BD.MLB.SD (version 4) (version 4) | ecosystem: Environmental > Aquatic > Freshwater > Lake | place: Lake Michigan... | reverse complement strand
TACTACTCTTGGGAAGAATATAAATATGGACTTCAAGATGATTTCCAACCCAAGTATATAAGACTCATGTTTATTAAGTCTATCGTATTCCCCTTTTTGATTACATCTATCGCATGTTTTAAGGGCTTCTATGTGAAAGGCGGTGCACTTCAATTGGGTAAAGCGAGTACAGACGCTGTGGTCTATAGTTCTATTGCCGTTGTCGTTGCTAATTTTGTGATAGCCTTTTTATTTCTATAGCAATGATTCAAGTTAGCGATATTAGAAAGAGCTTTGGTACACAGCAGATACTAAAAGGTATCAGTACTGAGTTTGTACCTGGTCAGTGCAATATGGTCATAGGAAAGAGTGGAGCGGGAAAGACCGTTTTTATGAACTGCCTGGTAGGCCTGGTTGTTCCAGAGGAGGGCAGTATTAAACTCAATGAGCGAAATATAGTGCCTATGAATCAGAAGGAGAAATCGGTCTTGAGAAAGGAGATGGGAATGCTTTTTCAGAAAAATGCCCTATTCGATTCTATGACAGTAGAAGAAAATGTGCGCTTTCCGCTTGATATGTTTACCGCTATGACTATTTTTGAGAAACGGGAACGCGTCAATTTCTGCCTAAAGCGTGTCAATCTGCCGAGTGCTAGTCATAAGTTTCCATCAGAGCTATCTGGGGGTATGATGAAGCGTGTGGCCTTAGCTAGAGCCATGGTGCTCAATCCTAAATATTTATTCTGCGATGAACCTAATTCAGGATTAGATCCACAGACGGCTATTGTCATTGATGAATTGATTCAAGAAATAACTCGTGAATATCAGATAACCACCGTCATTAATACCCATGATATGAATTCTGTCATTGGTATAGGGGATAAGATTATCTATTTCTACGAAGGGGAGAAGAACTGGGAAGGCTCGAATAAAGAGATTCTGCATACCAATAATGAACGACTCAATGACTTTATTTTTGCATCAGAATTTTTGAAAGAAATTCGCAAATTGAATTATAAATAGAATATAAACTATTTTGAAGTTTTATCCTACTAGTATTAGTCTGATTGTTGAGATTTTATTATGTTTATTTAAACAACTCCTTCAATGCAGGCGCATCTGCTATTTTTAGTTTACCTGCCATGAATAGGCGTATTTCTCTACGTTGCTGTGCGGTATCAAAATCTAGTTTTTCACCATTTGTTTCAGGGATAAGAGGTGCTATCTTTTTAGGTTTACCATTACTATCCAGGGCTACGAAGGAGTAGTAAGCTGAGTTGCATTTATAGCGATTCTTTGTAGGAAGATTTTCTGCCCACACCTCTATTTTCACCTCCATAGAGGTAGAAAATGCACGGGTTACTTTGCTCATGATAGTCACCACATCTCCCATTTTGATGGGATTTTCGAAACTCACCTGATCTACTGTGACCGTGACTACCACCGCCTCTGCATGTCTGCCAGCACTCACAGCACTGCATATATCCATCCAGTGGAGTATTTTGCCACCTCGTAGATTGTGAATAGTATTCGTATCATTGGGCAATACGATTTCCATCATTTGCGAATAAGATTCCTGAGCCGTTTTTCCTTGCATTTTTTTCTTTTTATATCTATTTACTAATCACTAGTCATTATTCGCTAGTTATTACACATCATAATCTAGAATAATCTTCTTACTTCTCGGCATAGACTGGCAGGTTAATACAAACCCTTTGGCTATATCCTTATCAGAAAGGGCGTCTCTATCTTTCATCTCTATATTACCTGTTTTAACCATAGCACGGCAGGTGCTACAGGCTGCTACGAGGCAGGAATATGGCGGATCTCCTCCAGCATTTAAGGCCGCATCTAAGATGGTCTCATTGTACTGACAAGTATACTTCAATTTCTTTCCATCATATTTGATTTCGACCTCAGCCACTTCTCCTGGAGATAAAGGAGCATCGGTGGCGTCGCCTACACTGGCCGCTTGCATATCTTCTAAACTCTTAGCAGTAAAATATTCTCTATGAAATTTTTCAGGAGCTAATCCTACTATATGACAGGCTTTTTCGGTAGCTGAAATTATTCCAGCTGGACCACAGACCCATACATTGTAATTCTGAATAGGCAGAGACTTTATCCATTCGGCTAGATTGATTTCATTTAGAAGATTTTCACCGTTGGTGTGAAGTATATCAAGGCTGAACTGAGGATAATGGGCTTTCAATGCAGTTAATTCTGCATAAAACATAGTTTCTTCTTGCGTGAGGGTACTATATTTGAGATAGACGGGCGCTGTTGTATGGGTCAATAATTCATAAATCATGGAAAGAATAGGAGTAATACCGCTACCTCCAGCGACAAAGACATACTGAGCGGCATTGGATAATTCAGGAAGGAGGAAGTTCCCTTCTGGGGTGGATACTTCGATAGATTGACCTTCATTCACTAATTGATTGAGGTGGGCACTGCCATATCCACCTTCTATTTGCTTGACCCCAATGGAGAAAAAATTCTTCTCAGAACTAGGTGAACAAATAGAATAGGAACGTCTGATTTTATTCCCATCAATAGTTAACTCTAGGCTAACATATTGTCCAGATTTGAATTGATAAGCAGAAGCTAGATTTGTAGGAACTTCAAATGTTATTTTTTTGGAGAGTGGAGTGAGCCGTTCAGTTTTGGCTACTTTGAGAGAATGGAAATGCATTTTGAATGATTATTTTGACGTAGTGAAATATTGTTTACTTCTCAGTATCATAGGATCCGTATCATTGACTATTTTCTGAAATCCCTCTGATTTGAAATACTGCTTAGCTATAAAAGCCTTTAGATTGTTTTTAAGTTTCATTTCATAGCTTGATTTAGTATTCACATTATACTTAGCGCCATTATTCTTAGCATATTGAAAGAATTCATTGAGCAGCGAAGGGGAGACCTCATAGCTTTTTTGAAATTCATTTATAGATTTATATTGTGTTAAATGGCTAAAGTTGTTGTATCTAGAATAAACAAATTCAGGAACAAAACTGCGCAGTGCAGCTAGACTATTAAAGTCATAGTTGGTATCTAGAGCTACAAAAAAATCAGGATAAATACCGCCTCCACCTTTGACTTTTCGGCCTTTTTTAGTTAAATACACGACTGTATCATAGCTCACTTGATTCGTTTCATTGAAAAATTCGCCATTTTTATAACGATCATAAACTTCCTCTTCGTAATTTTCTACTTGCTTATATGGTTTTTGAATATTTCTGCCAGAAGGAGTAAAGTATTTAGCCACTGTGAGTCTCACCGCACTTCCATCTCTTAATTCAATTTGATTCTGGACCAATCCTTTTCCAAAACTTCTACGACCTACTACTACTCCACGATCCAGATCTTGCACAGCACCGGCTAGAATTTCAGATGCACTAGCCGATCCCTCATCTATGAGTACGGCTAGTTTACCCTTCTCGAAAATCCCAGGCTTGCCACTGTAGAATTCCTCCCGTTTGTATTTTAATCCTTGGGTGTATACAAGAAGCTCTTTATCTGCTATCAGTTCGTCGAGTATTTTAACCGCTATTTCAAGAAATCCACCTGTATTTTGCCTTAGATCTATTACCAAATTTTGGACTCGCTTGGTTTTCAATAAATTTAATTGAGCAAAAAACTCTTCGTAGGTATTTTCACCGAAGGAATTTATTTTTAAAAACCCTGTAATAGAATCTATCATTACAGCGGTTTCTACACTCTTTACTTTTATATCGTCTCGTTTTAACACAATAGCTGGCAGAATAGTTTGGTTGCGTTGAATACTTAGTTTTACGGTGCTACCTTTATTACCTCTCAACTTTTTAAACACATCAAGATTGGTTATATGGACTCCGGCTACTACAGTGTCATTTATTTTGATTATCTTATCACCAGATTTGATTCCAGCCAATTCAGACGGACCTCCTGAGATAGGGGAGACTACAGCAATGGTATCATGTACAATGTAAAACTCTACTCCTATGCCAGAGAAAGAACCGAGTAATGGCTCATTGGCTGCTTGAATATCTTCATTGGAAATATAAACGGAGTGTGGATCCAGGCTATTTAGTAGGTGATTTACAGCCTTATTTTCTACTGCATTAGGGTCAATAGAATCCACGTAGTTTTTATTGATTATATCGAGTAATTCTTCAAATTTGTTTGGAGTTTTCGCACTTGGCAAAGTAGTTCGGATAAATAAAAACCCAAATAGAATGCCGACAGCTATCAAAAGTATATTCTTGAGAAAATGATTTGCTTCAAGCTTATTGTAAATGATATAGTTGGGTTTAGAACTCAATTTTTCAGTATTGAATGCAAATTTAGTTATTTATGGTTCTGTTTTGATGTTATATTTAGCTAAAATATATCTAATTTAATTGTATTGAGTGCATGTTATCCACATTCATTAAAAATCACAAAACAAGTTCAACGATTATTTAATATTTTTGCGTAGCGTATGACAAAGAAATATATAGACCTGAGCAGAAAGATTGGGGTATTGGGGGGAGGCCAGCTAGGAAGAATGCTCCAAGAAGCTGCATTGCCCTATGGTGTTGAACTTTTTTTTCTAGACAATGATATCAAGGCACCATGTAGTCTATTTAAAGATAATTTCACACATGGTAGTTATAAAGACTTCAATAGCACGATTCAATTCGGAAAAGATAAAGATATACTGACCATAGAGATAGAGCATATCAATGCCGATGCCTTGGAGCAGCTCGCTAAATATGATAAACTCGTGATTCCTGCGGTAGATACTATCCGCATGATACAGAATAAGGCTTTTCAGAAGAAATTTCTTTTGGAAAATGATTTACCTAGCTCGGCATATATCGTCCTCGACAGCAAAAGTATTGCTCCAGAGCTTGCCAATGATTGGTATCCCTTTGTCCAAAAATCACAAATCGACGGATATGATGGCAAAGGCGTTGTCGTGATTGAATCAGCTTTAGATTTATCGCAGCAGCTCAATACTCCGTCTATTCTTGAAAAATTGGTCGATATAGAGAAAGAATTAGCAATCACTATAGCCATAGAGCAGAGTGGCAAGATACATCTATTTCCTATTTGTGAAATGGTGTTTAACCCTAAATTGAACTTAGTTGATTACCTTTTAGCACCTGCCGGTATTGAAGAAAAATATATTAAAAAAATCAAGTCAATCTCCACTAAGCTAGCCAAGGCATTGAAATCACCTGGGTTGTTCTCTGTTGAGTTTTTTCTAACAAAGTCTGGAGCTATTCTCGTTAATGAAATAGCGCCACGTGCTCACAATAGCGCGCACTATACCATAGAGGGCTGCAATATTTCACAATACGAAGCTCAGCTCAGAATACTACTATGTCTTCCTATACCAGAAATAACCATCAAAGGTTATGCGGGAATGGTGAATCTCATAGGAGAGGAGAAATTTATCGGTGCGCCCTATGTAGAGAATCTTCAATTATTGCATGAGCAAGGCGATGCGCATCTTCACCTTTATGGAAAGAAAGAAACCAAGCCAGGAAGGAAAATGGGGCATATTACAGTATTGAATGCCAGTCGAGCAAAACTAATCAGCCAATTGAAGTGGATCAAAGAAAGTATCAGTATAAAGTCATAAAATATAAAACGAAATAAAGATGAAGAAAGTTGCCATCATCATGGGAAGCGATAGTGATTTGAAAGTGATGCAGGATGCCTCGGATATACTCAGTGAGTTTGGAATTCCGAACATAGTAGATATTGTATCAGCCCATCGCACACCAGAATATATGTTCGACTTCGCCAAAAATGCAGCGAAAGATGATATAGCTGTCATCATAGCTGGCGCAGGTGGTGCAGCGCATTTGCCAGGCATGGTAGCTTCTTTGACGCATCTTCCTGTCATTGGTGTACCCGTAAAGTCTTCCAATTCTATCGATGGCTGGGATAGTGTTCTCTCCATTCTCCAAATGCCCAATGGAGTTCCTGTTGCTACTGTAGCGCTCAATGCCGCAAAAAATGCGGGGATTTTAGCAGCACAAATATTAGCAACGGCTGAGCCGATTATCGCTGATAAACTCATAGCTTATAAGCAGCAACTCAATGATGAGGTGGTAGAGAAGCGGAAGACTATCAATTAGGATAACTAATATCTTCTATTATCTTTTCATGCTAGAAAACTATATATAGGGAAAGCATTAAAACAATGGTTTTGCCTATGGATTTAGATAGCCAGTAAAATGTTATATTTAAAATATTAAACGACATTTTGTGACCACATCTAGCTATATTTTTGCTCCAAAATAACCCAAATGAACCAAGAAAAATTTAATAAAACCTATGCCTCTCTCAATGAAAAGCAAAAACAAGCTGTAGATACTATTTATGGCCCTCTCATGGTTATTGCTGGGCCTGGCACAGGCAAGACACAGCTTCTTTCTACACGAGTCGGTCATATTCTGCGCGAAACAGATTTTCGACCATTTAATATTCTCTGTCTTACCTATACCACCAGCGGTGTAGCCGCTATGAAGCAGCGATTGGTTGAACTCATAGGCCCCGAAGGAAATGATGTGGAGGTTTATACTTTTCACAGCTTTGCAGAAAAAGTCATTCAGCGATATAGTCGTTACAATGATTTAGAGATTTTTCAATTTATCGATGATATCGATAAAAAAATCTTAGTTCGCGAATTACTGGAAGAGGTAGAATTCAATACCCCTCTAAAAAAAGGGGTGTCGAGCGTAGATAGCAGTATTAGTTTAATTCTTTCTATTATTTCTCAAATAAAAAAGGAAAAATATGATGCCGATATTCTTATAAAAGCGATAGTGGATGAATTGCGAGCCAAGAAAGATTCCGAAGAGTTTATATATAAAAAGAAAACTGGTGATTTTGTCAAAGGGGATTTTAATCAAGGTAAATGGGATAAGTTTGAAAATAAATTGACTAAAAATATACAAGCACTTCAGATTTATAAAAAATACAATGAAGTAGTCACCTCACGAAAACTCATGGATTTCGACGATATGCTTCTGAAAGCGCTAGAGTTATTGGATAGAATTGAAGACTTACGATTGGATATACAAGAGCAGTATCAAGTCATTCTCGTCGATGAATTTCAAGATACGAGTGGTGCTCAGTTGGATCTTATACATCAATTGTGTAGAGACGTTGATGATCCGAATGTCATGGTGGTAGGGGATGAAGATCAGTCTATCTATCGCTTTCAGGGTGCTAACTTGTTTAATATTCACGATTTTCACAAGCGATATTTAGCGCATTTACCAGCCGAAGAACAATACGATCGCATGGTGGTTTTAGATAAAAACTACCGCTCTACGCCTATTATCTTAGACGTTTCCCGCGTATTGATAGAAAAAAATACGGAGAGAATTACAAATATTATCGAAGGCAAAACGATTATAAAAAAACTAGAGGCGGCTCATCCTAGTCTGAAAGAAAGTTCAGAACCTATCGAACTGATCGAAGTGGAGAATAAGGAAGATGAAATGTTGCCGATAGTTTTGAAAATAGAAGACTTAGTAAAGAAAGGAGTCGATTTTAAGGATATCGCCGTTCTATTCCCCAATAATAATCAAATGATAGATTTTGCGCAGTATCTGGCTTTGCTCGACTATCCTTACGAATTGAGCAAAGATGAGAACATTTTAGAAGATAAACTCATACTTTCATACATTCAAATTTTCTATTTTATTCAAGACTTTGCCAATCGAAAAGTCCTATCGCCAGAGCAGTTCGGTGAATTATTGATGCACCCATGGATGGAAATTTCTCTCTATGATATCAGTCGTTTTTGGGTAGAAGTCAAGGAACTAGAGATTCGTAATCCATTGGATTTCTTGCAGTTTTTGGAAAAATATCAGGGCATAGAAAAGATAGAACAAGTCTTAGCTATTTACAAAACTTGTGTGCAAAAGCTTTCATTGATACCTCCACAGAGGTTTTTCCACTTCGTCCTCGATAGCTTTCAAATAAAGGAATGGGCGCTGAAACAGACACAGCGAATGGATATTTTACAGAAAATAGAAGTTCTAGATAATTTCTTAAAGGATTATCAGAATAAAGTAGAAAATGGAAAAATGAACGACTTCATAAAGCGCTTAGAGGCCTATTTGCGTGAAGAAGTAGAGATTCCATTTTCTAAAAGATTTCAGTCAGAGAATAGCATCAATTTGATGACCTATCATAAGAGCAAGGGACTGGAGTTCGATTATGTATTTGTATATAACGCAGGAAGATATAGAAATAGAAGTCAAGAAAGTCTCTATGTTCCAGTGGACCTCATCGATATCAATCTATCGGATGAAAACGAGAAGTCAAGAAACGAAGAAGAGAAGCGCCGATTGCTCTATGTAGCTATGACTCGAGCTAAGAAAAAACTTTACCTCACAGATATCGTCACGGATGGCAAAGGTGATTCAAAAAATAAATTTAAAGGGGAAATCAACCCTATATCAGAGGCTGAATTAAAAAAAACACCTAATATAGCGGCACCTGTGATTTCTTCTATTTATAAACTAACTGAAAATGATTATACGCGCTTCGAATCACTGAATATTTCATCATTAGCGATAAAAGATGAAGAATTGTTTGAGAATAATTTTATTCATCAGCGTTTAGAAAATTATAAAATGAGCCATTCGACTATGAATATCTATCTCGAATGTCCGCAGAAGTTTTATATGGAGAAGATGATAAGCATCCCTTCCGAAACTTCTTTTCAGATGAGTATGGGTATTTTTTACCATGTATTGCTTGAAAATTTTGATGAATTGGTCAAAGACCAACCCGAAAAAGACAGTCTAGAAGAGCTGCTTAACATAGCGCGAAAATTGATTTATAATTATCGTGGACATATGACTGAAATTGAGTTTAGAGATGTACAACAGGCTCTCGAGACGAATCTGCCCATACTCTATCATCAGTATTTGCAATCTAATAAAACTGCCAATTTTGAGCTGGAAGCTGATCTAGAAATGAAAATAGGACCTTGTAAATTCACAGGCAAACTAGATAAGCTTATTTTTGACGATCATGGGATAACTATCGTGGATTATAAGACAGGTAAGTTTTCCAATTCAAAAAAGAAGCATAAATTGGATAGTTACAATCCAGAAAAAGAGCTAAAGGAAGGTGCGACTATTGATGAAATTTATGGTGGAAATTATTGGCGCCAAGCTGTAATTTATTCTATGCTAGTCAGAGAAAATTATCCAGATAAAAAGCTCCAAGAAGTCCGCTATGTATATATTTTGCCTGAGGATAAAGAAATAAAGGTATTCACATTTCAGCCTTCATTGGAGGACGAGAAGTATATGAAAAATCTCATATTATCTAGCTTTGAGAAGATTCAAAGTAAAGAATTTGGTTGTTGTCAAAAAATAGAATGTCCTTGGTGTGAGCAATTAGCCCATCGACAAAGTCTCACTTAAAATTAATTATTTATGAAATTGGCTCTCATTGGAAAATCGCTCTCCCATTCTTTTTCTAAGTCTTATTTCACGGCTAAGTTTGAACGTGAAAATTTAAACGCAAGTTATGATAATCTAGAATTTAATACAGAGAGTGAATTAGTGGAGATATGGCCTGAATTATCAAGTCAATATAACGGATTTAATATCACAATCCCTTATAAAAAAATCTTACTATCTTATTTAGATGAGTTAGATATTCATGCGGAAAAAATAGGCGCTATAAATTGTATAGCAATAAGGGCAGGTAAAAGTTACGGCTATAATACAGACTTCCAAGGATTTTATAAATCTGTCTTCAAAAAGAGTTTTTCTAGAAATAGAAAAGCCTTGATTTTGGGAAATGGTGGCGCTAGTTTAGCGGTTAACTATGCTATTGAAAATCTATTAAAAATGCCTGTTGACATAATGAGTAGAGATAATTCTTATATTTCTTGGTCTCATATCGAAACACTAGACTTAGCAGACTATTCGTTAATAGTTAATTCGACACCTATTGGTATGTTTCCAGATGTAGAAGATTGTCCACCTTTGAATTATGCATCAGCGCTTCAGGATTCACTTTTTGTGGATTTGATTTACAATCCTATGATTACAAAATTTCTTGAAAAATCCGATGAACAGGGTTGTATGATAATCAATGGATTACCTATGCTCAATAGTCAGGCGGATTTGTCATGGCAAATATGGAATAACCTGATGTGATGATGAGTTGATATGAAGATAGAATGATTTGAAAATGTAACAATTTGATAATTTGAAATTAAGGAACATTGTCAAAAGTAATGATAATATCTTCTTTATTTCTTAGTGCCATTGTGGCTAAAAAGAATTGGATGTTTATAATTAATTTGTGAATTCGTGGCTCCAAACACTTATCTTTGTGGTCATAAAATTCAAAAATGAAATTCGGAGTCGTCGTTTTCCCAGGAAGTAATTGTGATAGAGATATGATCCATGTATGTGGTCAGGTATTGGGTTGTGAAGTTATTTCTCTATGGCATAAGAGCACTGATTTAACAGCCTTCACTGCAGAAGACTGTATCGTCTTACCTGGAGGTTTTTCTTTCGGTGACTATCTCAGAACAGGGGCTATCGCTCGTTTTTCTCCAATCATGGAGGAGGTCATAAAATTTGCGAATAAAGGGGGTAAAGTGCTAGGCATCTGTAATGGTTTTCAAATTTTATGTGAGTCAGGATTATTGCCCGGAGTGCTTTTACGCAATAAAAATCAAAAATTTTATTGTAGTAATCAAACCTTAAAGGTATTGAATGCTAAAACACCTTTCACGCACTTAGTAGAAGCGAATCAAGTGCTTAGTATCCCTGTAGCGCATGCAGAAGGACGATATTATTGTGATGAATCCACTCTCGCTGAGTTAAATAAAAATAATCAAATTCTTTTTCAATACTGCGATGTGAAAGGCCATTTAAGTGAGGAAGCTAATTTCAATGGATCCCTCGAAAGTATAGCAGGTGTTATGAATAAAGCAGGAAATGTATTCGGCATGATGCCTCATCCAGAGCGCGCTGCTGAAGAAACTTTGCACAATATAGATGGGTTAAATTTAATAAAGGGTTTGTCTAGTTTATCTAAAGGAGCCCATGCATAATTGGAACTGGTCTTTACTTCTTCAGACTAGAAAAAACTATCTAGCTGTCCTAGAAGAATTAAGTATAAACGAAGTCAATACGATTCCTATAGGCTTCAATAACAATATAATATGGAATATAGGCCATATTGTCGCTACGATGGATGTTCTGTTCTATAAGCTCAATGGATTAGAACCACATTTGAATACTGAATTTATAGAAGCCTATCGAAAAGGTACAGCTCCTCAGAGCTTCGTCAAAGCCGAAGTCATCGATGAAGTTAAGCAAAATCTCCTAGCTCAACCAGAATGGATAAAAAAGGATCTAAAAGCAGATGTTTTCCCCGCCCAGCTAGCCAATCCATATACCACGAGTCATAATTTCGAATTGGCGACCCTAGAGGATATTTTCAATTTCAATCAAGCGCATGAAGCCCTCCACATGGGCATAGTCATGAGTTTGAGGAAATTTGTGTAATAGCACTATTTGTTTGATTATCCATAAATTATGAGAAAGCTATTAATTATTCCCTATTAATTATTAATTATTCTATATATTTGCACTCCGAAATTTAAGAAAAAAGATAATAATAAATTCCATATAAAATGAAACAAGGTATTCACCCTGAAAATTATAGAACAGTTGTATTCAAAGACTTCTCATGTGATTATTCTTTTATAACTAAATCTTGTGCCCCCTCTAAAGGAACGATTAAGTGGGAAGATGGCAATGAATATCCAATGATTCCTATCGAAATATCTAATATGTCGCATCCTTTTTTCACAGGAAAGATGAAATTTGTTGATACAGCAGGTAGAATTGACAAGTTCCAGAAAAAGTTCGAAAAGAAATTGACTACAAAGAAAGCATAGTCTAAATAGCTTTTTTCGATATATTTAGTGCTCTGCCTTCGGGTGGAGCTTTTTTTTGTTATAAATGGCCTAAATCAATACGCGCTTTCTACCTTATTAGTTTGATTTTCGCCAATATACAATCGAATGGAGCTATAAGAGGGAAGAACTCTGAATGTTTATTAGATATCCTTGCAGGCTCCCCCATTTATAGTACAATTTCAAACTAGCCGAACTTTGGGGGAAAGGATCGTGCGAATTGAAAATTTGCTTTGGATTATAGATGGAGGAATACGCAGAGATCTTCCTTTAGACCTCTTCTTCTAGATGAGTCTCTCAAATAGTCTGCCTGTGCAGACAGGGATTTGTCATATTACTATATTATTCTATCTATCTATCTATCTATCTATCTAGCTAGCTCTTGGAGGTACTTGCAGGCGACTCAGAGGAAGGGAGAGATACCGTTTGACCGCGTTTCACTAGCATAATAATAAAGAGCATCACAGAATTTATTTCGAAGACGAATAATTACTGTATGTCATTTTTTGTGGTTAATGCTTGACCTTTTATTTTTTCATTAAATTGCCCGTGGTCGTATATTAAGTTTCCATTTACAAACGTATGGGTCACCTTCGTTTGAAATCTTGTTCCCTCTAATGGAGACCAACCACATTTTGATAAAATATTTTCATGGCTAACTGTCCAGCTTGTGTTTAAATCTAGAATAGTGAGGTCAGCAAAGTAACCCTCACGTATAAAACCTCTTTTTTCTATATTATAGAGTATCGCTGGATTATGGCACATTTTTTCCGTGATTTTCTCTAATGTAATTAGGCCCTGTTTGTAAAACTCAAGCATGATATTTAAGGAATGCTGAACAATAGGTGCACCTGACATGGATTGAAAATAAGGTTTTTGCTTTTCCTCTAATGTATGTGGAGCATGGTCTGTTGTTACCAAGTCTATTCTATCGTCTAGTAAAGCTTTTAAAAGCCCTTTTTTATCCATCTCTGTTTTTATCGCGGGGTTCCATTTAATTAAGAATCCTAAACGATGATAGTCTGCGTCAGAAAACCACAAGTGGTGAACGGATACTTCCGTGGTTATATTTTTCTCCTTTAATGGAATATCATTGCGGAATAAATGTGTTTCTGCTTCTGTGGTTAAGTGCAGAATATGAAGTCGAGCCTTATGTTTATTGGCTATATCAATAGCCCTCTTAGTTGCTTCATAACAAGCCTTTTCGCTCCTAATAATAGGATGAAATTCAATTGGCACATTTTCGCCGTATTTTTCTTTGTAGATAGTCTCATTCTCCTCTATGATCTGTTCTTTTTCAGCGTGAATGGCTATGATGGATTTGCAGTTTGCAAAGAGCTTTTCCATAGTTTCTGGATTGTCTGCCAGCAGGTTTCCTTTTTTTGTAAAGTAAAGTCCGTCATCTGAAACGCCTAGGAGTTTACTGGTATCTAGTTTGATCACTTCATCCAGGTTGTCACCATTTACCCCTAAGAAAAAGCCGAAATTAGCTAGTGATTTCTCTGCCGCTAACTGATACTTTTCATTCAAGATATCCATGGTTAATACATTTGGAAATGTATTTGGCATATCTATAAAAGAAGTAACTCCGCCGGCTATAGCGGCTTTACTCTCCGTGTATAGGTCGCCTTTATGCGTCAGACCGGGTTCACGAAAATGAACTTGGCCGTCGATGATGCCTGGAAATAAATATTTTCCTGTGCCATCAATTAGTTTTGTATTTGGTTCGTCATGTTGTCCTCCAATTTTTTGAATAAAACCATTATCAATTAAAAGGTCTGTGACGATGATTTCTCCTTCGTTTACGATACTAATATTTTTAATTAGAGTTCGTTCTCTCATTGTATGTGATCTATTTTTTAGTTAAGCAAAACGGGTATCTAGACATAAATGTTAAAAGCATGATAGTCCTCCATAGAGGCTAATTAAGCGTTAGAATCTATTTTATGACAAAAATAATCTATTCAGAATAATCTAGTCTGAATTTATAAGCCGTAGGCTATGAAAGATCAATGTCATATTCCAATGGTTTTAATCATTTGCCTATCCTGTTTTTTATTCTAAGATTGAATTATTCTTTTATAATGTTGTATATTTGAACTCTTAGTTGCTATCGGCTCCTATCTCTTCAGGTTACGTCATTCCAAATACTCATAACAGCCTTACCTTATATTTTCAAACCAATGATTAGATATCTAATTTTAACTTCAATCGTCATTATGTCCAATTTCATAAGCACAGAAGTACAAACTAAAAAACTAGATAGTATCATAAATAAGCCATTTCCTAAGCTAGTGGCCGAAACGCTCGCTAAGAAAGCCATAGAATTTCCCAAAGATGTCAAAGGCAAGCCAACCATCATCTTGATTGCTTTTAAACGGGAAGCGCAGGCCTTGATAGATATGTGGTCAGCAGCTATACTGAAAAAATATCCAAAAGATGAGGTCAATTACTATGAAATACCCATGATTTCTGGTGGATATAAACTCTTTAGTAGATTTATAGATGGAGGAATGCGCGGAGGCGTTCCCTTGTCCCTTCATGATAATGTAGCGACCTATTATGGCTCATTAGATAGCTACATAGACTATTTAAAAATAAAGAAAAATGGCAATTGCTATTTGTTTTTATTAGACAAAAATGGAAACATTATCTACCATATCGAAGGAACTATGACTGATACGAAATGGAACCAACTAGTGGAAAAAATTAGCGGTAACTGAGATATCTCATTATTGAAAACTAATAATTATTAGTTACGTGTAAGTTGTTTGCTGGTCAACAACACCAATAAAGGGAGAAAAAGTATACCTAGCCTTATGCTATACTTACAGATAGACGTTAGTAGTGAATTGAATTCTGTTTTTTTTTACTTCTTTTTTATTCTTTTTAAATGAGTTAATTATTGTAATTATCTCTTCTCTATGTTTTGTTTTTTATTTTCCCCCAGTCCATTTATTTTATAGAAGTCTTTTGGGTCTTTGAGTTTTTTCTATGTGACGGCTTCTGGGAAGGGGCAAAACCAAATATGTCGTTTGTTCGTTGGCGGTCTTTTTGCAATGAGGCATAACGCATAAATATCCGCAATTTTAAAACTTATTTATGTATTTTAAGTTAGTCATTTTTCTGTCTAGCACATTGATCTTTGCGCTAAATTCTCTCTACTCCTCATTCTCCTTATCCAGATATTCCTGCACCACATCGATGGCATTGGTGATGACGTCGCTTAGGGCGGTGATGAAGTAGCCTTCTTCTGCCATATTCATAGCATGTTTGAGGGCTTCTACTTCTTTCGGTATGATTTCGTAAGAGACAGCTTTGCCAGAGGCTTTCAGGCCAGCGAGTATGAGTCCATTGATATTGTCCTCGGTGCGTCCGCGGAGGTGCTTTTCCTGTCGTATGATAATGTGGTCAAACATACGCCCCGCTATTTCGGCGCAGTCTCGGATGTCTTCATCGCGTCGATCCCCTACGCCTGCTATGATACCTATTTTTTTCTTGGCTTCTATCGTAGCTAGAAATTCCTCGATACCACTGTATCCTGTAGGATTGTGCGCGAAGTCTATCATGACTTTAAATTTCTTAAATTCGAAGATATTCATACGACCCGGTGTCTGCGCTGCACCCGGCAGGAAGGTCTTCAAGGAAAGACTGATATCGTCAGTTTTAAATCCGTAGAGATAACTCGCTAGAGAAGCTGCGAGTACATTGGCTATCATATATTTGGCCCTACCGCCGAAGGTGAGCGGCACGTGTGCTGCTTTTTCTATTCGTATTTTCCATTCCCCTTTTTTAATAGTGACATAGCCATTTTCATAGACGGCTAGTATTTTATTTTGTTTACTGAGTTTTTTGGCATTCGAAGAATTTTCATCCATAGAAAAATAAGCCACCCGGCATTCGAGGTCCTTGGATATATGCATGCAGTTTTCATCATCGGCATTGAGTATAGCCCAGCCATCTTTTTTCACACTGCGCACCACCACTGATTTAACTCTAGCTAGATCCTCGATCGTATCGATATCGCTGATACCGAGGTGATCTCCCTGTAGATTGGTGATAATACCGATATCACATCGATTGAAGCCAAGACCAGAGCGCAGGATACCGCCACGTGCCGTCTCTAATACCGCGAATTCGACACTCGGATCTTTTAGTATATATTCGGCAGAGAGAGGTCCTGTGGTGTCGCCTTTTTCCATCATGTGGTTTTGGATATAGATTCCATCGGACGTTGTAAATCCTACTTTGTAGCCATTGTTCTTGACTATATGAGCTATGAGTCGGGTGGTGGTCGTTTTTCCATTGGTCCCCGTCACAGCTATTATAGGTATGCGACTCGGCTTGCCGAGAGGGTAGAGCATATCCATGACGGGTGCAGCTACATTTCGAGGGAGTCCATTTGCAGGCGCTAAGTGCATTCTGAAGCCTGGGGCTGCATTGACCTCTAAGATACAGCCACCATTTTCTTTTAAGGGCTCTGTCAGGTTCTGAGCCATAATATCGATACCACAGATATCGAGACCTATGATGCGTGAAATGCGCTCACAGAGGAAGATATTTTCAGGATGCATCATATCAGTCACATCGGTAGAAGTACCTCCTGTGCTGAGATTGGCAGTAGATTTAAGATATATGATTTCTTTCTTCTTAGGAATAGATTCTAGGGTATATCCCATTTTCTCTAATAGTCCTTCGGAGTCTCTGTCGACGGAAATTTCAGTTAAAACATTTTCATGACCATAGCCTCTTCGTGGGTCTCTATTGGTTTCCTCTATAAGCTCTTGGATAGAATGAACGCCATCGCCTACCACATGGGCCGGTTCCCGCTTAGCAGCTGCTACTAGTTTATTGTCTATGACCAAGACTCTGAAATCATAGCCTGTCACAAAACGCTCTACAATTACTTTTCGGCTGATTTTTTTAGCTACTTCGAGACCTGCCAAGGCATTTTCCCATGTTTTCACGTTAATAGAGATACCACGTCCATGATTGCCATCTAGCGGCTTCAGCACTATAGGATAACCAATTTTAGCTATTATGTTTTTTAAGTCTTCTTCATCTAAGGCAATATCGCCCAATGCGACTGGGATAGAGGCTAGACCGAGCATTTTTTTAGTAGCTTCTTTATCACAGGCCAGATTTACGGCTATAGAACTAGTTTTACAGGTGATGGTCGCTTGAAATCGCATCTGGTTGATACCATAACCTAGCTGTACCAGGGAATTGGTTCCTAATCGAATCCAAGGAATATCTCTCGCTACGGCTTCATCAACTATACTGCCTGTAGAAGGCCCGAGACGCACTTGCTCTCTGATCTCCCGCATTTTTTGAATATCGGCATCTAAATCATAGGATAAATTATCCACTAAGGCTTGCGCCATGGCTACAGAGGCTTCTGCCGCGAATAGACCTACATTTTCTTCTATATAACTAAATACTACATTATAAACGCCAGGTGTTTTGGTGACTCGTGTTCTACCAAACCCTGTATCCATTCCGGCCAATGTTTGAATTTCTAGGGCTATATGCTCTATGACATGTCCCATCCAAGTACCTTCGTCTATCCGCTGAAAAAATCCACCGCGGCATCCTTCCGAACACCTATGTTCTATTAGGCTAGGCATCAGGGATTCTATGCGCTCTCTAAACCCTTTTATCTTATTGGTAGGAAGTTCTTCCAATTCTTCTAAATCCAAACGCATTTGTATCAACTTTTTTCGATTGATACTCCAGATATTTGGACCACGCAATGCTTGAATTTTAAGAATCTTCATATGGCCTTATTTTATGGGTTAAATAATGAAATGCACATTTTAGTTCGCTAAAATTATGAAAAGAATTAAAAACTTGATATTTTTTTTGAACTTCATTCTTTATTTTAATGAAATACCTCGACCTTAATTCAAAAAGACAATATGTACTGTGTTTGTAAAAGACGGAATATGAATTGAATAAACCACCTTGCTTATAACCATTTGCACACTTTGGGGAAAAGTATTTATAAAGAAATCATTATGAGACCTTAGTTTTGCATGTATGATTAAAGGAAAATTAGTAGTCATAGGTGGAGCTGTAGATAAAGGAAGCTTTACAGAACAAGAATTTGACGCCAATGTAGAAAAGAATTTAAATTTTTTTGAAAAAGGTATATTAAGGCGAATAATTGATGAATCAGCTCATCAAGAATATTCTCGAATAGAAATTATAACGACAGCCTCTAAAATACCTAATACGGTAGGTCCAGAATATAAACGTGCGTTTGAGTTTTTAGGTTGTATACACGTAGATGTCTTGCACATAGAAAATAGAGAAATAGCTAATGCAGAGCAGACTCTGGCCAGACTGAGCGCCGCTCACATCGTCATGTTTACAGGTGGGGATCAATTGAGATTGACTTCTATCCTCGGAGGGACTAAGTTTCACGATATATTATTAGATAAATATCAGCATGAAGATTTCGTCTATGCTGGCACATCAGCAGGTGCTGCAGCTGCTTCTAATAATATGATTTACCAGGGCTCTAGCCACGAGGCACTCCTCAAAGGTGAAGTTAAAATCACGAGTGGACTAGGACTAATGAACGATGTGATTATCGATACCCATTTTGTGCAGCGTGGTCGCATTGGCAGATTATTTCAGGCCGTAGTAGGCAATCCGAAAGTTTTGGGAATAGGTCTAGGAGAGGATACAGGTCTTTTAATCACCAATAATAATACCCACATGGAGGCCATTGGTTCTGGTTTAGTTATATTAGTAGACGGAAAAGAAGTCAAGGATACCAATCTAACTTCTGTAGAAATGGGCCAACCTATTTCAATAAATCATCTTGTCACGCATGTCATGAGTCAATATGATACCTTCGATTTGGAAACTTTTAAAATGACAATTAAGTCCTCTAGTTTTACCTTAGTATCTTAAATATAAAATTTTGAAAATAATCATACACGGTGGTTTCTTCTCAGAGTCTTCACAAAGTCAAGAAACTAAAAAAGCAAAACAAGGTGCTTTAGAGCGCATTGTAAAATTCTCTTATGATTATCTAAAATCCCATACGGCATTAGAAACCGTGGTCTATGCTGTTAGTTTATTAGAAGATGACGAACTCTTCAATGCCGGCATAGGTTCGATGATACAGCGCGATGGAAAAATAAGAATGAGTGCTTCTCTCATGGATGGTCTAAGTAAAAAAATGAGCGGTGTCATTAATCTAGAAGATACGAAAAATCCTATACAAGTAGCTATGCTTCTGCAAAAGGAACAAGACAGAATCCTAGCAGGAGAAGGAGCCATTAATTATGCTCGTAAACATGGATTTGAAAAATTTTCTACTGAAATACCAGTACGAAGACAAGAGTATGAAGCCAAGCTCAAATCATTAAACACTGGTACTGTCGGCTGTGTAGCCTTAGATAAAAATGGAAATCTCGCTGCTGGCACCTCTACAGGCGGTAAGGGCTTCGAACTGGTAGGGCGAGTTTCCGATTCTGCTACAGTAGCAGGAAATTATGTCAATGATGACTGTGGAGTTAGTCTCACTGGTGTAGGTGAGGATATTGTCAGCGGCGCTATGGCAGCAAAAATAGTCACACGAGTGACAGATGGAATGAATCTTGAAAACGCAGTAGAAAAAACATTTGACGAAATCAAACCATTTGATGGTTTTGCGGGAGCTATTTGCCTTGATAAATCAGGAAATTTTGTGCATCGAGATTCTTTCCCAACAATGGTCTTTGCTAGCTTTGATGGAGAAACATTAGAAGTGTTTAATTAATTTAAATAGCTGCAATATTGACGTAGCTATTATAATCATCAAAACTAGTTTTTTGAAATTTGATTGGCTTAAATAAACCAAGAGTCTTTTTCCAATATAGCTGCCAATGATAGCGACAAGAATTAATCCTGGCAAAATATACAAGGATTCTTTACTGATAAATCCATTGAAATAATAGACAACAGCTCGGCTGAAGTCCACTCCTAAATCTATAACTGCAGAGGTTGATATTAATATAGATTTATCTACCTGCAAACTAGTTAAAGCTAAGCCTCTAATGGCTCCTCCGCTACCTATAGCTCCAGCGAAAAATCCTGAAAAAACACCACTAGTGATGAGGTTTCGATTATTTAATTCTAACCCCTTTTCAGAGTATATTAATAAGAAAATAGCGACCAAAGTCAAAACAACACAAATCCCTATTTCCAAATAATAGGTAGGTATATATTTACTCAATATAGAGCCTAGTACAACGAAAATTATTGCAGGGACTCCTAATTTGATAATTATATTTTTATCCATATGCTCATGAAATAAATAAATCTTGGATAGATTGCTAAAAACATGAAACATGGCAGTAATGCCTAATACATATTTTACATCAAAAAAATAGGATGCAAGGGGTACGAAAAGTATGGACGAACCAAATCCACTCAGCGTTCCGAGAATTTCAGCTACTAAGGCTAATGCATAAAAAATAACGTACTTTTCCAGAAATTTTTCAAATTAAAAATTCTCTATATAAACTCACCAAAGCCACTTTCGCTATAGCCTCTTTAGCTTTCACACGCGGCTGGAATAAATCGACTTTTTTCGTGCGGATATCCTCTGAACTACCATAGGCTATATAAGCATGCGGTTTATTCTCCTCATATTTTTCTAGATAACCTACCACCGCTATTGCATAGTTTGCATTGGTTTTATCTAGCGCTTTCTCCAGTAATTC
>Ga0078894_10000976_pt1 | contig 20651 bp, 10 predicted proteins | sample LauGreSu1BDMLBSD_2_FD_67506 | JGI IMG/M metagenome (GOLD analysis project Ga0078894, IMG submission 67506) | Freshwater lake microbial communities from Lake Michigan, USA - Su13.BD.MLB.SD (version 4) (version 4) | ecosystem: Environmental > Aquatic > Freshwater > Lake | place: Lake Michigan... | reverse complement strand
CCACCAATGGCACCCCAAACGCCACCGGGATGCACCCACTCCGGGGGTGCCCCGGCACCTACAGCCCATATGTCCCTGCTGTACGGTTACAGCACAACGGCTCGGCAGGAGCCTCGCCCTCCCAAGTGAGGGGGGGACACAACAGCTCGGCTGCCGACTGATCCAATAGCAAACTCTCGACCAATTGTGCGGATTAATCAGACTATGCCGAATCTGACCGTTCTTTTGACGTCCAGGAATCTCTGAAATGTTTCCGAATTGATGGCGGGTCATTCCGTGGGGGGATTTTTTGAGCTAGGGTTGCCGGTGGCAGAAATTTGACCGCATCCCAGACGCAGCCGTACAGCATGTGGCTGCATCACCCTGAACAAGTCGAGATACGATTCTGTGCAGACGCTCGAAAACGGACTCAAGGCGGCGAACGCTCCTGCAGCACCGCCGGCAGTGCTTATGCAAACCGATTCAAACGCTGTCCTGCTCAGACTGCTGATGATGGGCGAAGAAGCCCGCCGCAATCAGTACGCCGGGGCCGAACGCCAACTGATGCCGCGCGACCTCGTCTCCACGATTCTTCGCGCCATGCGCATGCGAGATCCCGCCGGACTGCTGCACAGCCAGAGAATGGCTGTGATCTCCAGTGGCGTCGCCAAACTCCTCGGCTGGACCGACGAACAGCGCAGGCAACTGGAAATTGCCGCCATCCTGCACGAAATCGGTAAACTGGGAATCCCCGACCACATCCTGCACAAACCCGGTAAGCTCAGCAGCGAAGAATACGACTTCGTTCTGCAGCACCAGCATGCCGGAGTCAATATGCTGCAGGCGTTCCATACCGACCCAACCGTCATCTCCATGCTGACCACGCTGCACCACGATCTCTCCGGCAGCAGCGCTCACATTGAAGTCCCCGGACAGCAGATCGATCTGCCGCTCGGACCACGCATCCTGGCGGTCGCTGATGCCTATGATTCACTGAACACCGTCAAACCCTACCGCCGTGGCATGACGCACGCCGAAAGCATTTCAACCCTGCTGGAAAAATCCGGCCGTCGCTACGACGAAAGCATCATCCGCACACTCAATCGCTGGTACGAAAACGAAGGTTCCGCACTGTTCCGCCTGACGGAATCCTTCTACGACGCAGAACGCACACCGGAAATCTCTCAGGAACACCGTGACGATATCGCCCTGCTCAGCCAGTTCATCGGAGTCCTGTGTCAGTTTCAGCAACTGTATGATGGCTACTTCCTGCTGGATGCTCGTGAAAATTACTGCATCTGGAGCGATGGTATGCCCAGCCTTACCGGGTTGCCGGTGCAGCATGTCCTGCGCCGCAGCTGGCAGACCACTGATGTCCTGCTGGCACCCAACACAGAAGACAGTGTCCCCGCCACGGAACGCGACGACACGATGATCGTTCACGCCATGCGCACTGGTCGGGCTCAGTTCGCCAGTCGCCGCTGTCGCGTCAGTGGCAACAATTTCATCAAAGCTGACATCTACACGATGCCCATCATCGGACCCGGTCAGAAGATCGCCGGCGTCATTCAGCTGATCCGCAACAAAAGCAGAGTGTCGCCGGATGACGTCGGCAAGCTGACCCGACTTGCCATGTGCGACTCGCTGACAGGCGTAGCCAACCGCGGACAACTGGAATCACGACTGCGACAACTGCTCGAAGAATTCCATGCCCAGGACGGGACTCGCAGCCTCAGTGTCATCTTCCTCGATGTCGACCACTTCAAATGCATCAACGATAACCATGGCCACCAGGTCGGTGACCAGGTGCTTATCGATCTGGCCAGACTGCTGCAGCACGAAACCTACTCCCTGGAAGTCATCGGACGGTACGGTGGGGAAGAGTTTGTCATCGTCTGTCCCGATACCGACCTTGAAGCCGCCGTTCGCCGAGCCGAACGGTTGCGCACTTCCATCATGAAAAGCTCCATCGGCGGCATCACCGGACTGAGTGTCACGTCGTCCTTCGGAGTGGCTACCGCTCGCCGCATCGACACCGTCCAGAGCCTGCTGGAACGCGCTGACACGTGCCTGTACAACGCCAAAGCCGCCGGACGAAATCGCACCTGCCGCGAATCGGAACTCGAAACCGCTGCCACGGTGGAACCCGGACACAGCGATGATGACAAAATCCGCATCTCAGAATCCAATGGCGTATTTCATTTCAGTGACCGAGTTGAAGTCAGCACGTCTCTCGAAATCACGGCCATGAAACTTCGCGCCTTCATTTCCGAACATCGCGGCGTCGTCGTCGATCAGGAAAAAGGCAAAATGCAGATCCGACTCGGCACACCCGGCTTCTTCGGACACTGGGGCAAATCCGCCTCGCGACAACCCGTCGACCTCAGCATTTCCTTCGAAACCACCCGCAACGGACGCTCGCCACAGGAAAAAATTCGCACCCATCGCATCGTGACCGTCGATATGCGGTCCCAGGGAAAAGTTCCGGGAATGGACCATTTCGCTGCCCGCTGCCTCAGCCTGATGCGCGACCTCAAAGCCTTCCTCCAGGGCTCCTGAAACACACTCAGCCCCCGGAAACAGTCCACGCAAATCCCCGAAATCACTCAGATTTCGCGAGTTAGGCACACGAATTGCTGACCAGATGATCACCGTGGTTTCAGCGGAGATCCGGCAGCCTGCTGCCGTTTTCCACCTGCACACCGCGGGATTGACCGTCTGTTGCAGGTTGAAATAGACTTGCCAGACTTGCATTTATGGCAATTGCCCGGTTCCGATCGCTGGCTTGCATGGCTGCCTTTGTGGCAGCCGGCTTCAACCTGCGCTCGCGGATCCGATAGTCTTCAGAATTCAGGATAGATGCCCACAATGGAGTTCCTGGAAAAAGTCGGCGACTTCTTCTCCGCCACGACTCACCGGATCGAACGCGGCATTACCACGCTGTTCGGATCGTCCAACGAACGCCGCATGCGGCGTCTGGGTTTCGTGCGTGATCGTGATGGTCGCACCACCATTCTGCCCGGTTCACTGCTGGATCGCATCAACAGTCTCGAGCCGCAGCAGCAGAAACTGTCCGACGACGAATTGCGGCAGACCGCCACCAGACTGCGGGCTCGCCTGCGCAACGGAGAAACCCTGGATGACCTGCTGCCCGAGGCCTTCGCCGCAGTGCGTGAATCCGGGCGACGTTTTCTCAAAATGCGGCACTACGAGGTCCAGCTGATCGGTGGCTACATCCTGCACAAAGGCATGATCTCGGAAATGGTCACCGGCGAAGGCAAGACGCTGGTCGCCACGCTGCCTGCATTCCTCAATGCCATCGCCGGAAAAGTGCACGTCGTCACCGTCAACGACTACCTTGCGCGGCGTGACATGGAATGGATGGGGCCGATCTACCTGAACCTGGGACTCACCGTCGGCGCCATTCAGTCAGACATGAGCTCTGCAGAGCGTCAGGTCCACTACGCCTGCGATATCACTTACGGCACCAGCAACCAGTTCGGCTTCGACTACCTCCGCGACAACATGAAACCCACTCGCGACCTGCAGGTGCAGGGACCGCTGGACTACGCCATCGTGGACGAAATTGACAATATCCTGATCGATGAAGCCCGTACTCCGCTGATCATTTCCGGTCCCGCCCACGATAACCTCGAAAAATACCCTCGCGCAGAAGCCATCGCGCGGCAACTGCGCAGGGATATCGACTTTGAAGTCAAGGAAAAGGAACACACCTGTCACCTGACCGAAGAGGGTGTGCGACGAGCCGAACAGTTGGCCGGAGTGGAAAGCTTCTACACCGCCGGCAACATGGAATGGCCACACCTGCTGGATAATGCTCTCAAGGCACATCACCTCTACAAACGCGATGTCAGCTACGTTGTGGAACGCGGCGAAGTGGTCATCGTGGACGAAAACACCGGCCGCAAAATGGAAGGCCGACAGTGGTCTGACGGTCTGCACCAGGCCGTGGAAGCCAAGGAAGGCGTGAAGATCAAGGCGGAAACGCAGACGCTGGCCACCATCACGCTGCAGAACTACTTCAAGCTTTACAATAAGCTTTCCGGTATGACCGGGACCGCCATGACGGAAGCGGAAGAGTTCCTCAAGATTTACAACCTGGACGTTGTGGCCATTCCCACCAACCGCCACATGCAGCGGATCAACCACCCGGACAGCATCTATGGCACCGAAAAGGAAAAGTGGGACGCGGTAGTCACCGAAATCGTCGATGTGCACGCCACAGGTCGACCGGTGCTGGTGGGCACCACGTCCATCGAACTCTCGGAAATGCTCAGTAATAAACTTGGACGCCGCGGTATCCAGCATAATGTGCTCAACGCCAAGTTTCACGAACGGGAAGCGGAAATTGTCGCCCAGGCAGGACGACTGAAAGCCGTCACCATTGCCACCAACATGGCTGGTCGAGGCACCGATATTATTCTTGGCGGAAACCCCGAACACTCCGCATGGGAAGAGCTCAAGTCCCGTTACGCCTCACGCCTGGAAGTGCCCAAGTCTGAATGGGACGAGCTCACGCGCCAGATCGCAGAGCGGGAAGGCATGCTGACCGAAGGCAAGGAAGTTTCGAAGCTGGGCGGACTGCATGTCGTCGGCACCGAACGCCACGACTCACGCCGCATCGACCTGCAGCTGCGGGGTCGAGCCGGGCGGCAGGGTGACCCGGGATCCAGCCGCTTCTTCATCTCACTCGACGATAAACTGATGCGGCTGTTCGCCGGAGACACCGTCAAACGCATCATGCAGTGGGCCGGGCTGCGGGAAGGCGAACCCATCGTCAGCCCGATGGTCACACGGCGCATCGAAGCCGCCCAGAAAAAACGCGAAGAACAGCACTTCGACCAGCGCAAAAATCTGCTGGAATACGACGAAATCATGGATGAACAGCGGAAGCGAACCTATTCGTACCGCCAGCAGATCCTTGATGGCCAGGACTGCCGTGGCCTGATTCTGAAAATGATGTACGATGAAATTGATCGCTACACAAAACACTTCCTTGCAAAGAACTATCGCTGGGAATCCGTCGCGGCTCTCGTGACACAGAAGTTCGAACTGGAAGCTGACGCCAATGCCGTCAAAGGACTGGAACTGGCTGAACTGGAACGCTGGATCCGTGACGAAGGCGAACGACAGGGAATCAACTGGATTCAGGAACAACTGGACATCCACCTGCCCGAAGATGCCGAAAGCAAACTTGACTGGAACTGGCTGTCACTGACCCGCTGGGCCAATCGCACCTTCGGACTGTCACTCAATGATCGCGAACTGCGCGGTCTGGAACGTGAAGCCATTCCGGACTTCCTGCTGGAACAGGCCCGCACCGGTATTGCTCGCTGGGACCTCAGTGACTTCGCCGGACTCCTTGAGGAACTCTACCCCGAACGTTCGCTCGTCGCATGGGCCAACTACAACTTCCTGCTGGGATTGAAGCCGGAAGAACTGCAGGGCCTGGATGAAGCCGGAGTCTGTCGGGTGCTCAAGGAACGCGTGCAGGTCCGTTACAACGAAAAGGAAGCCACTTTCCCGGTCTCCGTCGGCATGCACAAATTTCTCGCCGGAGACGGTCAGCAGAATGAACGCGCACGCCGCGAAACTCTCGCCCGCTGGGCCGCAACCCGCTTCCGCGTCGATCTCAACCCCGAAGAAATTGCCGACTACCAGACCAATAAAATCTTCGAAGTCCTGCTGCAGATCAGCCGCGACTTCCTGGCACGACGTCCATCCGCTGAAGCTGTTGACGCCAAACTGGCCGAGGTACTGCGCGATACGCCGAAACACCGACCACTCAGCGAAAACCAGACCACGGCCCTCGTGAGCTGGATCGAAACGGAACTGGGACTGGGCCTGAACGCCAATGCCCTCCGCAGCCTCAATGCCGAACAGGCACGCACCGAGATTCTGCAGGGCATCGACCAGGTATTCCGCCCCGAGCTGCGACACACCGAACGTTCCATCCTGCTGGAATTCCTTGACACAGCATGGAAGGAACACCTGTATTTCATGGGGCACCTGCGACAGGGCATCGGTTTCGTCGGATACGCCCAGAAAGACCCGCGCACCGAATACAAACGCGAAGGTCGGCGAGCATTTCTTGGGATGTGGGAACGCATTTCCGAACAGGTCACTCAGACCGTGTTCCGCGTTGAGCATGAAAGTCCCGACTTCGTCAGTTCGCTGTGGCGAATTACGGCCACCGAACACGACGTTGCCCCGCCCACCGATTCACGCATCGATAATCTCCAGACCAACGCTCCGGAAGCCGGAGAAGAAGGACGGGCAGTGCGTCCGATCGTGAATGCCGGACCGCGGATCGGTCGCAACGATGACTGCCCCTGCGGCAGCGGAAAAAAATACAAGAAATGCTGCGGTCGCTGAACGTCCGCATGCGGAATGGATTCTGTCATGCACTGGGTTCTTAATGCCGTTTACGCGTTGCTGCTGACCGCACTTTCGCCGCTGATTGCCTGGCGGATGCTGCGGCACGGACGCTACCGTCGCGGCATTGCCCAAAAACTGCTGGGAACACTGCAGCACCCCAATGGCTCAAGACCCGTCGTCTGGTTCCACGCCGTAAGTGTTGGTGAAATTGTCCAGTTGCAGAAGATTATCCTCGAATTTCGCCGCGCCTCGGCTGACCGCTTCGCCATCCTCGTAACCACCTCCACGGATTCCGCCTGGGACCTTGCACAACAGCGGTTCCCGGAATGCACCGTCGATTGGTTCCCGCTCGACTTTTCGTGGGCTGTCGGCACGGCACTCGACCGCATTCGGCCCGTGCAGGTCGTCCTCGTTGAACTTGAGCTCTGGCCTGGCTTCATGGCCGCCTGCCGCAGTCGCGGTATCCCGGTCGCCATTGTCAACGCACGCCTCAGTGAACGCAGTTTCCGGCGCTACCTGAAGGTTCGCTCGCTGCTGCTGCCCATGTTTGCCGGCATCCGACTGATCGCCGCCCAGTCCCCGGCCATCGCCGCACGCCTGCGAACCCTGGGCGCTCGCGAAGCAGCCATCCATGTCACCGGCTCCGTCAAATTCGATGGCATCGAATGTCGCCCGGATCATCCTCGACTCACCGCACTGCGCGAGGCTTTTCAGATCTCCAATGCCACCCCCGTCCTGATGGCGGGCAGCACACAGGAACCCGAAGAACAACTGCTGCTGACTGCCTGGCAGGAGCTCCAGCAGGAATTCCCGGCACTCACGCTGATCCTTGTGCCACGACACAAGGAACGCTTCGAGGCTGTCGCCCAGTTGGTGCAGCAGTCCGGCTGTTCCCTTATCAGACGCTCAGACCCGTCCACCACCACTGCCACCACCGACAGCTTTGGACGCCCGGCAGTGCGGCTGCTGGACACGATTGGCGAACTCAGCGCGTGCTGGGGACTGGCCGACGTTGCCTTCGTCGGAGGCAGTTTTGGCAATCGCGGCGGGCAGAATATGATCGAACCAGCCGCGTGGGGTGCTGCCGTGCTGTTCGGACCGCACACGTGGAACTTCCGTGACGTGGTGCAGGTCTTTCTGGAAGCCGAAGCCTGCCTGCAGCTCGCCGACCCGACTCAGTTGCTGCCCACACTGCGACGCCTGCTGCAGGACCCCGCTGCGCGCCAGCGACTGGGTGCGATTGCCCGCCAGACTGTCCAGAGACAGCAGGGAGCCGTCTCAGTAACGATCAAGCTGCTGCTGCATCAATGCGAACTGGATCAGCACCTGCCCGTCCAGGTCCTGACCCGCGCCGCCTGAACCCCACGCCGTAGCCCGCACAGCTTCCTCAAACGTCGCCCGGGCATTCCTGCCCGGAACGCTGCACAAACCTCACACAAAAACCACGGGCGGGCTAAAGCCCACCCTACGGTAAACGCCAATACCTCAACAGTAGCCTGGGCTTCAGCCCGGGCACTGTCCACAATACCACCGCCACACAGTCCCGCCTGAAAACTGAAAAGCAATCCCAAGCCTAACCCTGCGCCACTTCAACAAACACCTTCAGTGCATTCTTGTCTTCAACCAACAGCCGCATCATTTCGCGATAGTTGTCCAACCCCTGCACAGGTGTCGTCAGGATTTTCTGCAAAACTCCGGGCCATGTCGCTTCACCCAGCGCCAAATCGCGAATCCCCGATTCAAAATGTCGGAAGTTGGCGTTCACCGACCCCACCAGCAGCTTGTTCCCCAGTACCCAGTTCAGATTGATTCGGTCCGACGGCACTGTTGTCTCAGTCCTGCCACCCGTAATGCTGGTCCAGACCATACAGCCATTGTGAGCCAGCAGGTCCATACAGGTAAAAGCAATGCTGCTGCTGCCCGTGGCCTCAATGATCAGATCCGGCTTGCCGTAGCGTGCAGCCACGTCGTGCAGCGACAGTTCGGCTGTACTGACATACTCTGCACCGAACCCCTCAGCAATTTCCGCCTTCAGATTGGGTTTGGGACCGCGTGCCAGAGTCAGTACCTGGATGCCTCGCAGACGCAGGATCAGAGTACTGAGCAGACCGATCTGACCGGCTCCGGTCACCCACGCCCGCTTCGGTTCCCACACCTGCAATCGCTGCTGAGCCAGCAGCGCCTGCTCAACCGCCTTCGCAGCACAACTCATCGGCTCCGCCAGCACATGCAGATGCGCCAGCGCCTGCGGCATTCGCACGATGTATTCTTCGTCATCCACAAAGTACTCGGTCAGAAACCCGTGACGCAGATTGATACCACGTTCGTAATAGGTCTCTTCGCTGGTGATATCATTCCGACCAATGCGATCAAAAATCGATCCGCCCGGACGACGCACCGTGCACGTCACATAGTCCCCCGGACGCACCCGACGCACGTTTGCACCGACGGCCTCAACCACACCGAAACACTCGTGGCCAATCACCAGGAAGTCGTAGCCCGCCGGAGCATTCCCGTACTGTGCCTCATTGATTTCCCGGTCGGTCGCATCAACCCCCACCTTGAGCACCCGCACCAGCACCCCGCGACCATCCGGGATGTCACTGACCGCCGGCATCGGCAGCTCAGCAAGATGAACACTATTCGCAGTCCCCGGACGTACGGCTATCGCTTTCATGGATCCGTCTGTTTCGTTGCAGTTTCAGAATTCATTCACACAGCAGCCAGGAATTCTAGAACAGCCCGCGAAAGTCAGCAAACCAGGAATCAAACATGCGAATGAATCGCTTTCGCAAGGAATCCGACAGACCCCGGCACCACTGCGACCAACCCCACCGCAGTATCTCACACTGACGCTGTGCATCGTCCTCTGCCCGACTCAACGCATCATCCGACATCTCAACTTCACCCTCATGCGAATACTCATTCAAACCCCTCGGTCATGCTCCACTGTGACTGCAGAGACGAAGATCGCGTCGTTGATCGTCTGATCGTTTGCCGTGTTCGTATCTTTCAACGCTGCAATCCGCCGAGCCCACAAGACGGCATTTCGCTGGTACAAACCAGCCAGATCTGTAATGTGCCCATGCATCGCCAACTCGTTCAATGTGAACATCAGCATCTGCTTCAAATAGTACTCCAGATTTGCTGAATAGAGAGCAAGGCGGAATCGAACCTGCGACCCATGCACGAGGCAGCACCGAATCCGGTATAGACGATCAACATGCCAGTTCAGTCGCTGCAGATGAGAACTCAACTGAGACTCCGCCTTTAAAGGATCAGTCACCCACGCAGAAATCTGACGCCCACGTTCTGCAACGTAACTGCAGTTCGGGATTGATCCCCATAGCTGCGTTGCAAGCGCCTTGTCCCGAATGATTCGAAGCAGACCGGCTACGTCTGTATCGGCGAAGCTTTCGACGGGGACCACATCCCGATAATTCGCATGCCATTCGACTCGCAGATATTTCAGCGTGACCAGCATGTCACGAAGAATGCGAAACAAATATCCGCATAACATACCGTACTTGACATTTTCAGACACTGTACGACCAATTCTTGTCCCGCCCACACTTGTTAATGCTTCGAGCCCCATCCACCAGTGCAGGAACTTGTCAGCGTAGTTGTCACTGTCACGACCAAAACGGTATCGACGAAGTGCGGTCTCAATTCGGTTCTTCGATTCCGTTTCGATCGTTGCAGATTTAAGCACCGATGCAAGTCGCTCGGAAAAACTTTTGAAACTCTCCTCGTCCAGTTTGCCCACTGGATTAGGCACCGGATTATCGACGTGCATGATCATTTTTTTGTCGTCGCTGACCCTCACCACAAATGCCCGAGCATCAATACTTAGTAATCCGGGTTCAAACTCGAATCGCAATGAATCGAGAAGAGGCTCAATTGCATCGCGGGCCTGAATGGCAGCCGACAGGAAATCGACCGATCGAAATGTACCCTCCGCAAAAACTGAGTACCCATCCTCAGACGCAAATCGCTTTTGGTACTCCTGGTCCGGTTGTATACGACTCTGTGGAGACAGGGAGAAACTCCGGAACTCCGTCAGTTGTCGCACCTTCTTTCCACCACTGATGCGGAGCGTTACTTTGAATTCCGTGGGTGGTCGCTTCAGACACTCGATCATGAATTCAAGATTCTGCGAGAACGTACGGCCGTCTTCCGCCAGGAACTTGCGGTGCCATCGGAATAGTTCGCCAAGTTCCCAACCACGCGAGACCAGGTCACTGACCACCGCCCCCGTCAGTTGTGCGATGGACTGAACTTTGGATTGGGCGAGTGATTCAATAAGTTGATCGCAGGCTGTTGAAAAGTAGCGAGATTCGAGTGCCGCAAGCAAATCGGTGGCTGCGAATATCAACTCTTTCAGTCTGTCGTGATTCTCAGGTTTTTCCCGCTCCTTTTTTTCACCGCTGCCTGGAAGATGAGGTGGTAATTCGAGGAATGGCCTGATTGCGGCAAGTCCGCGCGAAAAAAAAAGAGCGAGGATGGGGTCACTTTGCAGTATCGCCAGCGATTCGCCGCAAAGGCCTTGAAACTCAGGCTGATCGATCCGCCCTTCGGTCACTTCGTCGCAAAGTTCTCGAACAACCGAGCGTGCGTTCAAGCACCTGACTCGGTAGGAGTCGAGTGACTTTTCGTGCGTCAGCCCATACCAGCAATCGAGAAACAGCAGCTCGTGCGGCTGAAATCTGGGAATTGAAATCTCGGTTCGGGGGACAAATCTCATAACAAACCAGCTTGATTTTTCTTCTGACGTGACCGATACTCAATCCATCAAAGCCTAAAGAAACGGGGGTAAAGGGGCCTCGGTGCAAACTTCACTGTTCACCGAACCAATCACCCCCTGATTTTTTACTTCACCCGAAACTTTGGGTAAATCTCAGTACTTCAAAAGCTCCGGTCCATTTCAGCAATCGGGGTTTCCCAACATTTTTGATTCGCTGTCGCATCGCTTCACCTGTGAAGCTCGAAGCCCTGCATACTGAGTCGCCTTTAAAACCCAGCGGTGGCTCCTCACCAGCACTGCCCGTGCCTTCGATGCAGACGCCGCCTGATCAGTTTTCATCCGCCTTTTTCGGATTCCATACGCTCCACAGGCCAACTGCAGACCTCAACGCCACACGCGAATCCCGCACCTCAACTCAGCAGCCCATGCACTACGTCCCCGTGCACGTTCGTCAGACGCCGCTGAATCCCGTTGTGATAATACGTCAGACGCTCGTGGTCAATTCCCAGCAGATGCAGCACCGTCGCATGAAAATCATACCAGTGCACCGGCTGCTCCACCGTCTTCCAGCCCACCTCATCCGTCGCACCCCACGACAAGCCCGGCTTCACACCACCGCCCGCCATCCAGATCGAAAACCCATACATGTTGTGATCCCGCCCCGCACCCACCACGAATTCGCTGGACTGGGTGAACGGAGTCCGACCAAACTCCGTCGTGCATAACACCAGAGTATCCTGCAGCATGCCCCGCATCTTCAGATCCCGCAGCAGCGCCGCAACCGGCTGATCCATCCGCACCGCTTCCCGCGTATGATTCTCCCGCACGTCCTCGTGACCGTCCCAGTTGATCCGCGGTGAGCCAAAGGAACCACCGGAAAACAACTGCACAAACCGCACACCACGCTCCAGCAATCTCCGCGTCAGCAGACACCGCCGGCCAAAATCCGCTGTCTCCTCACGATCCACGCCATACATCTGCAGCACCGATTCCGTCTCACCCGACAGATCCACAGCCTCCGGCACCGTCATCTGCATCTTCGCCGCCAGCTCATACGAACGCATCCGCGCTCGCAGCACGTCCTCCTCACCCTCCAGCTCCAGATTCCGCTCATTCATCGCTGCCAGCAGACGCCGACTGGCCTGCTCCTGACGCACCGACACCTCCCGCGCCGGAAACAGATCACGAATCGGAGCCCCCGCGGACTGAAACGCCACTCCCTGATGCTGCGCCGGCAGAAAACCGTTCGACCAGTTGATCGTCCCGCCAGCCGGCAACCCCCGCACATCCGGCAGCACCACATACGACGGCAGCTCGTCCGTCTCACACCCCAGCCCCCACGAAATCCACGAACCCATCACCGGAAATCCGTTCAGTCGAAATCCGGAATTCTCCTCGAAAGTCGCCGGAGTATGATTGGCGGACTCAGCCACCATCGACCGAATCACCGTCAGGTCATCCGCCAGCTCCGCCAGTTGCGGAAACAGCTCCGAAATCCACAGACCACTCTGACCACGCTGCCGAAACGCCCAGTCACTCTTCCGCAACAGCCCGATCTGATTGAAAAATGTCTCCGGTCGCTCACTCGCCTGCAACGACTTCCCATGCAGTCGCTCCAGTTGCGGTTTGTAGTCAAAGGAATCCAGATGGCTCAGCCCCCCGCAGAGACACAGATGCACCACGCGAGTCGCTCGGGGGGGATGATGCGGCGCCGTTGGAGACTCGCCGGGCACCCGGTCCGCCCGCGCCTGACCATCCCGCAGCAGCAGCGATGCCAGCGCCGTGGCTGTGATCGATGACCCGGAATAATTCAGCAGACCCCGACGATTCATTCCCAGTGCACTCATCAGACCGCCTCCCCCTCTGCACCCGTGCGACGATCAAACAGCCGCGAAATGTGCTCAGCCGGCAGCGGTGGCGTCAGCAGACTCACCAGCACCGCACTGCTGCCGGATGCCAGCAGTCCCCAGATCAATGGTTCCAGCCCCAGCAGAAACCACGGACGAAATCCACCCGCAGCACCAATTGACTGCGGCGGAGACCAGCCCATGATCCCGCACAGATACAGAAACAATACCACCACCGCACCACTGACCATCCCCGTCGCAACACCGGTCGGTGTTGCTCGCCGCCAGTAACATGCCATGATCGCCGGCACCAGAAACGTCGCCGCTGCTCCCGATGTACTGAAGACAATGAATACCTGCAGATACTTCGGAGGACTCCACATCACCGCCACCGAAATCAGACCCGCCAGAATCATCGTCACCCACGCCGCCAGTCGCAGCTCCTCACGCGGAGCCTGCGGACGCAGCAGACGCTGATAAATGTCACGCACCACTCCCGATGACAACACCACCAGATACGAACTGACCGTCGACATCACCGCCCCGAAAGGCGCAGCCAGAATCAAACCCGCCACCAGCGATCCACCCGGCCAGTCAGCCGTCGTCAGCAGCGCCAGACGCGGCACAATCTCATCCGATTTCGCCAGATCGGGCAGTAATGCCCGCCCACACACACAAATCACAATCAGCGGCAGATAAATCCCCAGATTGTAAATGCTCAGCACATAAATCGACTTGCGAATCACATTCGTGTTCTGACTGGCCATCAGACGCACAAGCCCCGCTGGTGCACCCACACCGCCCCAGATCCACACCACAAAAAATGAGATCGCCAGCGACAATGGCAGAAACTGCTGCTGACCACCATCCGCCGAATAACCAGGACCAAACACAAATCCCGGACCCGTATTCGCCAGCGAACGCAGCGTCGCCTGCTCCAGACCACCCACAGCACTCAAACACGCCACCAGCAGCAGCATCACCCCCGCAAACATCAGCACACTCTGAAACAAATCCGTCCAGACCGCAGCCAGAAATCCGCCAGCCAGAGTATATGCCACCACCGTCGTTGCAAACACCAGCAGACCCACGTGATAACGCCACTCCGATATCCCCGCAGCGTCCTCCGACAACGCCAGATCACCGCCACCAGGCCACGCCAACTGCAGCACAATCGCACCCGCCTTGAACTGCGCAAACATCAGAAATGACAGATAGAACAGAATGAACAGAGTACTCATCAGGCCCAGAGTCGGACTGCCAAAACGCACTCGAAACATGTCCGGCACAGTGATCGCACCCGTCCGACGACTCAGTTGCGCCAACCGCTTCCCCAGAATCCCAAAACCCGTGATCGGCACCACCATGTAACTGCCAATCCACAGCGCCACAATCCAGCCATGCGAATACACCAGCGACGGAAAACCCATGAACGTACCGCCGCTCTGAATCGTCGCCGTCAGCGCCAAAGCCCATACACCCAGCCCGCGGTTCCCCAGAAAAAAGCCCTTCATGAATCCGCCCGTACTGGCCGCCCTGTTCGCCAATACCCCGATCCACAGCGAACCGACAATGAACAGTACCAGCATCAGCATGGCACCCGAACCCACCTGCGGAGCAGCACCGGCCTGCTGAGCCAGCAGCAGCCCTGTATTCCACGCCTGCCACATAGCTCAGCCCCCCAGTCCCAGATCGTCAGCGTCTTCCAGATCCTCACCCAGCTCGCCGTCACGCACAAACCACACGGCAAACAGCCACGAGATCCCTGCACACGAGACCCACGGCACCACAATCCCCCAGAACACCCACTCCGGAAACCCCAGAACCAGCTTCAGCTCCTGCTCACTGCGGCCATAACCCAGCCACCAGCTGACGCCCACCGACCAGACCATGGCCCCCAGCCAGATCAGTGCCACCACCAACGCCTCGCGAAATGCCGACCGCACCAGCGGATCCAGTCGGTCCTGCTGCCGTCCCGATTCATCTGACATACCGACCCGCCTGCTTTCCACGTCACCTCGTGACAACCCGAATTCGCCAGCTTGCAAACCAACGCCATCTTACTCTCTCAAAACACCTCGTACAGCCGCACCGTGTCCCACACAGCATCACGCACCAGCTGCTGCCAACCCGGCCACTGCTGCACCACACTTCGCTCGGACTGCGACAATCCACTCCACGAAGATTCCCCCAGCACCCGCGGAACACCCAGTACACCCCGCTCCTGAAGCTGCTGAAATCGCTCCGGCTGCACATACTCCGCATAACCATACGAACCCGGCAGACGATATCGCAGCACCTCCCGCCAGTTCACCAGCACATGCGTCACACCCGCCGCTCGCAAACGCTCACGCACCTCCTCCGCACTTGCCACCACACCCTCCGCTCCACCGCCAAACACACCGCCCTGCCCCTCAGACGCCGTCAACTCCTCAAACACACTGTCATCAAACACCGTGTTGTACAACACCTCAAATCGCGCATCAAAAACTTCCGCCTCACCCACCATCAGTACTCGCGACCCCGCCGGCAACTGCCGATTCAGCACCTGCAGATCACTGCGAATCACCAGCTCACGAGCCCCCTCAAGATCCATCAGCCCCGCGTGAAAACCCACCAGCGCCAGAGTACTGAAACGCAGATTAAACACCGTCCCCGTCACCACGCTGACCAGCACCAGACCACGCCACCAGCCCACACCACTCAACACCACACTCGCACCCGCCAGCACACTCAGCAACGGCACCAGTGGCACCCAGAATCGATCGATGCGATGAGTCAGTCCCCACCACGTCAGAAAACCCCAGCCCGTTGCCAGCCACACCAGCCGCAACGGCACACTCCGCCGACAACACAACAACACCGGCACCGCCAAAGCAAACAGCAGCGGACTGGTCCACTTGTTCCGCACCGCTGCATCCAGAAAATGCTGCGGAATCCTCGTCACAGCATGTTCAGGTGCACCATGCGCATGCTTCCACCGCACATTCAGTGGCTCATTCCACTCCGTGCCACCAAACACTGACCACGCCATCGGAAATACCGGATTGCCCGTCTCCACTGCGTTCTTCAACAGCCATGGCCCCACAGCCAGCAACACGCCCGCTGCATACATCCCGGCTTCACGCACAAATCCCCGCCGCAGCTCACCCGCTGCCAGCAGCCCCGACAAACCGCCACCTGCATACCACCACCAGCAGCACCAGCCCGCCGCTGTCGGCAAAACCGCCAGCAACAAACCCGTATACTTGCTGGCCATCGCACTGCCCGCCAGAAAACCCACCACCAGCAGCGCTCGACACCTCACGCCATCCGCCGGCAGCCGCCCCAGTAACAGCGACAGCAGCAACGCCGCCGCTGTATAAAAACTCAGCGCCCCCTCGGCATAAGCAATCAGCGAAATTCGCAGCGTCCACGGAGTCGTCAGCCAGATCAGTCCCGCCAGATAACCGGCCCCCCGCCCACACCACCGAAAACCCGCCGCAAAAATCACCCCACACGTCAGCAACTGATACACCGCCAGCACCAACTGACCCGCGAGGGCACCCCGCCACCAGTCACCCGACACCGCCATCCCTGCCAGACTGTGCATCTCACTCAGAAACGGAAAACTGGTGTACACGTTGTGCCGCAGATAACTGATCCGGCCAGCCTGAAACCACTCCTTCGGACCCTGCAGATGATACTCACGCACATCGAAATCCGTCGGAGGCGTCAGTGCTCCCCACAACAGATACACACCCCACGGCAATGCCACCAGCCAGAACAGCCAGCACTCAAATCGGCCCTCACGCCGAAGCCCCGGACCACCAGCCACAGCAGCATCAACCTGCACCGCACCAGCCCGCGTGGCACCCGCCAGACCCACACACAGACTGACACCCGCCGCCAGCAGCAGCACAACACTGCGGATCACGCCACTCAAACCCGCCAGCAGCAACACCAGCGACTGCACCGATAAACCAACACCCAGCGCGACACACCAGCGCTCCACCCGCTGCAACGGCAGACACCGCAACAGCCAGCGATCCACTGCCCAGCCATGCACGCCAGCCAGCAGCAGCAGCAGACCAGCCACACCCGCCAGCGGCAGCCGCTGCGCGGCAAACTGCCAGCCAGTCGGCACACCCGTTGCCGCCGCACCGTCGTCCGCACCCAGCAAATCATCCAGCAGCATCAGCCACAATTGACCGCGGGCCACATCCGGATCGACAAACGACTGCGCATAAAACACCAGTTGAAAACCCACCAGCCACACGGCAGCCAGCAGCAGCACCGCAGGACCACCAGTCCCCGCTCTCGGCCGCAGCCCGGGCGCAGCGGTACCCGACTTCGCCGCTCCCGCTGCACCCTTTGCTGGTTCCCACGGCTGCACCATGCCCGACAAACCCTGTTTTCACTCAGATCCGGACACCAGCCGCATGGCTCAGGCAGCTCAGTGCTGGAACAGAAACTCCTTGCTGTTGATCACCGCCCACGCCACATCCTCCAGCGCTCGCACCCGATCCTCGCTGGCCTTGATATGCGCCGCAGCCGTTTCCAGCTCCTGAGGCAATGCCGGACGACTGAGTGCCGCCTGATACAGCAGATTGATGATCTCTGCATCCGCCTTGCCCTCGGTAATCCAGCGATGCACATTGCCCGCGTCCGATCGCAGCTTGTTGTGCACCGTCGGCCCGTTGATCAACTGCAGTGCCTGCGACAGATTGCTGTCCGTCGATCGCTCACACTCACACGGCAACTCACGCTGCGGCTGCCCAAACACCTGCAGAAATTTGTGACCTTCCGGCGGATCCACGAGGTCAATCGCCAGTGTTCCCGCAGGCATGCCCGGATACTCCTCCGGCTGACCCGTCACAGCACAGATCGCATCCAGCAACTGCTCGGCAGTCAGCATCCGAGTCGTCGCGTGACTGAAATAGGTCTCGTCATCCGCATTGAACTTATTCCGCCGAGAACTCAACTGATACACCCGACTGGTCATGATCGTCCGAATCAGGTGCCGCGCCGAAAAGTTGCTCTGCACCAGCTGGTCCGCCAGATAATTCAGCAGCTCCGGATTGCTGGGAGGATTCGAGTCCCGGAAGTCATCCACCGGATCCACAATCCCCCTGCCCACCACATGACCCCAGATGCGATTCGCCAGCGATCGCGCAAAAAACGGATTGCTGCCACTGGTCAGCCAGTCCGCAAACACCACCCGACGGTCCACTCCCGCTGCCACATCCACATCACCCTGCAGCAGCAGACGCACTTTCATGGTTTTGCCGGTACGCGGCTGAGTCACCTCGCCGCCGGCCTTCACGAAGATCATTTCATCATCGGGCAGACCCGTTTCCTTGCGACCGACCCGATTGAAAGCCGCTGCAGTGCCGTAGTAATCATCCTGAGTCCACTTCTCGAACGGATGATTGTGACACTTGGCACACTGAATCCGCACACCCAGAAACAACTGCGCCGTCGTCTCCGTCGCATCAATCTCATCACGGCTGGCCTTCCAGTAGGCAGCAGCAGCATTCTGCTGAGTACTTCCGGTGGCCGTCAGCAGCTCATGAGCAAACTGGTTCAGCGGCACATCATTCTTCACCACGTCAAACAGCCAGCGACGAAACTTGTGGACGCCGGACTTCGTCAGCCGCTTGCTGTTCACACGCAGCAGGTCCGACCACTTCAGCGACCAGAACCGCGCATGATCGTCAGTCGCCAGCAGGCGATCCACCAGCGCCGCTCGCTTCTGCGGACTGGCATCCGCATGAAACTGCTGAGTCTCTTCGAGGGACGGCAGGCGGCCGGTCAGGTCCAGAGTTGCGCGACGCAGGAAATCCGAATCACTGCACAGCTCAGAAGGCTCAATCTGCAGCTGCCGCAGCTTGCCGAACACCAGCTGGTCCACCCGAGTCTCCTCAGGAGGATTGGGCCACTGAAACTCCCTGCGTTCCGTCAGATACGAAATCTGTGTGGTCGACATTTTGTCGAGGTAACGAGCCAGAATCGTTGCTTCGCCACGGCCTTCACGAGTCACGACGCCGGTGGCCGTGATCGCCGCAATACTTTCATCCGATGTATCAAACGCTGTCAGCGCCGTAATATCACGCACTGATCCGTCACTGAAATGACCGTTCACCAGCAACTGCTGCCTGTCCGCGCCATCCCGCAGCACCCGTGGCCTGGGAAACAGTTCGATGCTGACCAGCGTCGGAGTACCCTCAGCAGCAACCTTCATGCCCTCGGCAATCCACTGCCGCAGCACCACGTGACTGGGATCGTTGTAACCCAGCCGACGACCACCCCCATGAGCAACCTCCATGAGAGGCTTGCGGAGCAGCAGACTGTCATCAGGATTCAGCACGTTCGAACGACGATTGAAATACTCGCCCCGCAATGTCACCAGGTCCAGCGGCGGATCATACCCCCGCAGAGACAGCCGAAAACCACCCTTGCCCGAAGGAGAACCATGGCAGGCCCCCATGTTGCAGCCGGATTTCGTCAGGGCAGCCAGCACCTCTGAATGAAACACCACCGGTGCTGGCACCTCAAAGGCAGCCACCGTCACGGTCACACTGATATCCTGACCACCTGCCTTCACACGCACCGCCGTCGTGCCGTTTCCAGCAGCGTGAATCACGCCGTCCACCACCGTGGCAACCGCCGGGTTATCGGATGAATACTGAGCCACGGCGGTCAGATCATGCACGTCCGCATCAGCCGCATTCGCTGTCACCAGCAACTGCTGCACACCCCGCGGCCCCCGCAACTGCACCTCGGCCGGAAACACCTGCAGACTTCGCACGGGCAGTTCAGCAACCGCCGCGTTTCCGCACAGCAGCAGTACACACATCCAGATCGATCGCGTCATCGCCAACCTCGTTTCGTGGATCTCTATCTTCAACCTGCCGTATCTTCAAACGCCGTCACTTCGCCTTTGCTGTCACTTCCAGACGCACCGGCGGCAACGGAAAAATTCGCTCGTTATTGTCCTTCTTCGACTTGCCCTGCAGAAACACCGTGCAGGGTCCCACGGCAGCATCAGCAGCGGCTGTGATCGTAATCGCCAGCTCATCCGCCGTCAGATTGCCCCCTGCCACAGCCACACCCGGCGATAACTGGTCCGCAGGTGTTGCCAAAGCAAGCTCAATCGGCACCGTCCAGTCCTTGCCACGCACAGCCTTCACCGTCACAGTCGCTGTGGCCCCCTGTTCCACCGTCACGGCCGCTGGCACTGCCTGCAGCGAAAATTCTCCCGCCGGACGCACCGCCACAAACAGGTCTGCTCGCGAACGCATGCTGCGAAACAAATCCGCATCAGCCTTCCGCGGCGGCGGGGGAACCAGTTGCACGACTGTTGCCGGCACACTGCCATCGACTGCCGACACGCGAACACTGATCGGACCCCAGTCTGCATCACCCGCAGTCGCAGCCGGATCGGTCGCCGTCAATACCAGCGGGACCGCAGACTGCCTGCCACCCACTATGAATGGCTCCATCTGCAGCGCTGCAGGCAATCCCACCGCCTCGACCTTCAATGGACCATCATACTGCAGTCGACGCAGACCCAGCACCAGCGAAGCACTGCCGCCACGAGGCACACTGAGTCGATCGGCAGGCAGGGTCACCAGAACAGACGGTTTCCCCAGATGCAACTGCACCCCGTACGACCACACCGGACCACTGCGGCCCGCCAG
>Ga0078894_10000972_pt1 | contig 20666 bp, 12 predicted proteins | sample LauGreSu1BDMLBSD_2_FD_67506 | JGI IMG/M metagenome (GOLD analysis project Ga0078894, IMG submission 67506) | Freshwater lake microbial communities from Lake Michigan, USA - Su13.BD.MLB.SD (version 4) (version 4) | ecosystem: Environmental > Aquatic > Freshwater > Lake | place: Lake Michigan... | reverse complement strand
AGTTCAACGTTAACCTGATTTAAGGAGATCGAATTCCCTGACGACGGTAGTGGCATAGTCTCTATTTATAACTCAGGGAAGCGGAGGCTGGGGAGGAAGAACTGGATCCCAAGGGAAGTTTCCGGGATATACGTCGGAATCCTGAGAGATCTTTGCTTCGATCTGTCGCTGAATCTCGGAGTTGACGTGCTCCTCGTGCGCACCGACGACCACCGATTGAACCCAACCCAAGACGATCGCTTCAGTCAGCAACGAATACGGAACAAACTCTTCAGGATTGACTGCCGAAGAATCGAACGGTGTGGCTCCGATGAATTCTCCGTAGAATCCACTGTCAGAGTCGGTTCCGATCTTCTTCCAGTATGTTTGGTAGACAACCCCATCCAGGGTGTCTGTGTTCTTCCTCTTAAGGCCGGTGAGTTGCCAGGTATAGGTGATGTTCATGGTTAGACTTCTATTTAGCTGTGAGAGCGGCGACCATTTGCTTCAGGGTTTCAATCTGTTCCTGCTGCTCCTTGATCGCCTCGATCAGCAGCGGGATCAGCTTCTCGTAACGGACAGTCATATACTGAGGATCGATCGGTGCTGGTGCGATCACCTCAGGAAGTATTGCTTTGACCTCTTGGGCAGACACACCGACGTCAACCTTCTTCTGGTACCCGAGCGCCATGGCCGTATCGTTCGGGGCAAAGTAGAATCCTGAGAGGGTCTTAACCTTCTCGATAGCATTCTCAATCTTGCCTAGACGCGTCTTCAGGCGTTCGTCTGAGTAGTACGCCGTGATGTTACCGGTCGCCGTTAGATTTCCAGATGTATCAAGCGTAACCTTGTCGGCAGATCCCAGCGATCCAGTTCCAATCTTAAACTTATCAGCATCGGAGTTATCTACTCCAACAGACCAGCGCTGAACTCCGGTCAACAAGAAGGCAGCTACGGCATCTCCGGCACCGTCCTGCTCGATTGTTAAGCCGTTTGACACGTCTGCATTAGTGTCTTCGTAGACATGCAGCCGCGAATCAATCGTGCCAGTCATCCCTACCTTTACCAAGCCATTGAAAAACACGTTGGAACTTCCAACTGCGTTTCGCATAACAATGGTTCCGCCATCTTGCGTCAACGTGAGATCCGAGATGGCTCCAGTATAACCGCGTAACACTAATCCGTAGTTAGCATCAAGCGTCGCCGTTCCTTGAGAGGAAGCGGAGAAACCGAACGTAGTCTTTCCAGTGGTGGCGATGCTACCTGCGTTGACCGCTCCGGTAACAGTAAGACCTGTGAGGGTAGTGGTACCGGTTGACCGACTAATTGTAAACGGCGTCGATAGGACCGTATTTCCGGCGTCGTTGTATGCCGAGATCTTGAAATCCGATCCTGTATTAGATCCCGCCTCAGTGACCGATGGATCACGCTGGATCTGCCAGCGCGCCTTGGCTTCATTCGAGAAGACGATCTGCCCAACAGCCGCTGTTTGACCGGAATTGATCTGTAGTCCAGCACCGTCATTGCCAGTACCGAATAGGGATACCCAGTTACTAGTGGTGCCGAGTCCAGTATATCCTAGCTTCAGCGTCAGGCCGTCAGCCGAGTCTGTTGCGGTCAACAGATTTGTGGTACCATCGGCACGCTTGAGGGCCAACAGTGTGCTTCCGCTGTTATTTGTTCCGCGGTAGAAGACGCCACCCGTTTTACCAGTGATTTGTCCACCGACATCGAGGCCCGGAGTACCTCCAAACTCGTACTTTCCACCGTCAAAGTACAGGTAAGTCCCCGCACTATCACCAAATCTGATAGCTCCGGTCGTAGATGAACGCCGCGCAATAATATCGCCAGCAGTATACGCACCGCCTGCATAGGCACCGAAGATACCGGTTCCTGCGACTCTGAGGTCAGGATTTGCACGTACCGCCCAAGATACGCCAAGGGACGGTAGCGTGATCGTGGCGTTGTTGCCGGAAGTGTCGTACCAGGCTAGTCCGTCTCCACGTTGGTTTGCATCTGGAGCAAGGAGTAGGCCGAGCGGGACTACTGACACAGAAGATACGGTATAGTTGTGATCTCCCGCAGCAGTAAACACCACTGTGTTGATCGTACCTCCAGAACTTGGAGTTGTGATCTCAACAGAGAAAGCACCCGCAGCAGTGACCGGCACTTGGGTTGCCCCTGTACCATCTACGTAGACCCACGGCAGAACGGTTTTCCCGGAGTTAAGGGTCAATGTTCCGCTCACGCGGAAACGGGTGAATGGCCGATAAACCGCCGCTGGGCTTGGCCGCATCACAATATACGACGTACCAGATGCACGCGAAACTGTGAACCCTGTTGCAGACGCGCCGCTGAAAGTCGAAGAACTGACGTCGACCCAATTTGCCGTATTTAGCGACGTAAAATTAGCATTGTTGTAGTCCGCTTGAGCTGGGGTACCTGACTCGTACAGAGCAAGTACTTCGGCGGCAGAAAGACCGCGGTTGTATACTAGCGGCGTTGCGATCCGTCCGATAGAATAACTGGTAAGCCCAACCGAGTTGTAGGCTACCGTGAAATCCGTGCTGACTCCGGTAACGTCGCCGAGCGAAACGCCATCGACAAATGCCGTTGCCGTTGTGCCAGAACGCTTGATGACAACAAAACAATTCTTGTTAGAAGCAACCGTGTAAGTCCATGTTGCAACTGTACCTGTCCCCGGTTTATCCAGCGTGATGGTCGTAGCGCGAACAGCAACACCAATTGATCCATTTGGTCCCCAGATCGGCACAGAGAGATCGCTACCAGATCGAGAAATCCAAGCAGCGATCGTGAAGTCCGTAGTCCCTACGATCTGGCCGTTTGAGATTGTGGCTTGGCTTGTGCCGTCAAATACCAACCCTTGGCGCGTCGACCTGGAGCCGAGTGCTGATGCGACTGACGGTCCTCCACTTCCTAGCACGTAATTCGCGGCTGTAACGTATTCGCCGACATTCAGTCTTCCTGCGATGCCAGTTCCGCCGTTAACGATTAGAGCTCCGCTTGATGCGCCGTTTGACGTAGTTCCGTTGATGATGTTGACATCACCATCGCCACGGAAGACAACCTTTGTAGTCCCACCGTACGATCTCAGGACTAGCATGGACGTGCCGCTACCGCTATCACCGCCCTGAATGATATTGACAGCATTATTTCCGCCGGCTGTAAGGTTTCCGGTAACAGTCAGATTGCTGCTTATTGTAGTAGCACCGGTCGTGTGCGCGATCTGCAACCAGTCGGCAGCTCCATCGTTGAATGCCAGGGTGCCGCTAGTAGCACGGTTAATGATGTTCCATCCGCGGACTCCGGACTGGTGCAATCTAAACCGAGGAGCACCACCGGCAGCAGATTCTACCGCCGCAGTGTAATCGGCCACCGTCGCAGTACTGCCAACAGACAGATTGCCGGCTACTGTCGCAGTTCCAGTGAATGATGCAGAAGTTCCAGTCAGCCTCAACGCCTCCGCATAGTTCGTGAGATTATCCACTGAACCAAGTGAAAGATACCTATCATTCGTCAACGGATCGCACTTGAACTGAATAGCTCCGCCGGCTGTTGCTCCGCGAATATAGTGGAAGTATGCTGCCCCTGTTGCGCCGAGCTTCAGAGTCGTGTCAGTCCCTGCCCGTAGGACCATCGTATTAGAACTCTCACGATACAGATATCCACTGCCGTCGGTTCCGAGATAGTACGCTCCAGTCGTGCTTGAGCGGGATGCTCCGACGTCACCGTTACCGCTACCGGTCGGTGATCCATTGACTACCACCTTCCCTGTTACGGCAAGAGTTGCAAAGTTAGATGTTCCGGCCGGGTTTGAATAGTAGGCAGTGTTGTCGTTATCGTATACCACCGGCGTGTATACGCTGGTGAGGAACGTCTTCGCTCCAGAGAACGACTGAGAAACCGTGCTTACAACACCTGGACTGCTTGCCGAGGCTGCTTCTAGATTTGCGGATGACGACTCTGAAAATGTGATATCCGAGTAGCGGATCTTATTGCCGGAGAGCGCAGGGGGGATTGCGTGATAATTTGTCAGGAATAGCAATCTGACGTAAGATGTTCCATACGGGAATTGGTTGCCGTTTTGGCTTGCAGTGGTATCGAGACCTCCAATGAAACCCTCGTAGCGCGACCAGTTATTTGGAACAGTCGCAGCGCCGTATACGATGTACTTGTATGTTCCACCTGAAGTTGAATTGCGGACTGCGGTTCCGGCCGGAATTGCAGGACCCGGCCATGGAGCAGTGAGCGTGATCGTGTTTCCAGTGATTCCGTTCGTACCCCACGTGCCGCTGCTGATATACGAGGACGACTGATACCAGGAGACATTTCTGGTATACGTGTAGTTCGGGTACGTATAACCCTTTGCGTTGGTGTAACCGTACCACGCGAGGGTACGCATGTAGTTCTCTGTACCTGCCCCAGCCCATCCGGTTGCATTTGCAACCGTGAACGAGGTATCTCCCACATTCAGAGTTGCGGTGAGAGTCGTATCAGTGGAGCCCGGATACTTTGCGTAGTGAAATGGCTGAATCGAGTTCAGGTCGATGTCGTATACGGCAACGCCGGCAAACTGAAGGTTTGCCGGATTATAGTCAACTCCACCATCCTGACCAGACCGCGCCCACACGACCATCCGGTAATTCTTCTCCGGATCGACTGGCATGAACTCATCCGAGATGAAGCTACTATAGCTAGCCGCGGTCATGAACGAACCACCACCGCCGTGTGTCTGAGTTGCGTCAAACGCGAACCCAGAGAAGTTGTAGTTGTTCGCCATCAGACCAGAACCGTTTGTCACTAGGTTCTGACCGCGGCTGACTGACCAAACCCGAGTGATTGCGTCTCGATCAGCTGCCGGATCCTTTGCCAGTGTCACTGTTCCAGTCGAATTGACAACGACCGCGTTTATGAGCGTACCGCTGGCGCCGTTGACGCTAAGGTACATCGAAGTACCTGCGCGAATGTGCGTCAGCGCCGCATTCCAGCCTCCATCAATTGGTCCGAAATAGTAGTCATTGCCGGCAGATACTAGAATCGATCGCCGATTGTTGCCAGAGCCGTCGGTCCAATACTGGGCCACATTATTACCCATAATGACCGGACCCGTAAACGCCGCATTTTTTCCAGAGTCTAGGGTCAGAACTTCATTATACGATCCTCCTGCCTGAACGTAAAATCGCAGACGACCGTGAGCCCAATTTCCAGCAACTCCAGATACTTTCTGACCTACGATTGCAGCAAGCGCTACCGGATTGGCGGTAGATTCAGTGGTCTCGTTAGCGGCAAATACGAGCTTAGAACCTGTCAGAGCCGTGCCATTACGGTTGTACAGTACCAATGTTGCCGGCATTTCTCCAGGGACCGCCGACGCACTGTCTTTTCGGACCATTGCTCCAGGAGAATGGTAGTACGCTCCATTACTTTGATCGTAGTACGCGTATGTCTCGGTACCACCCGAGACGACAAACCTTCCGCCGACCATGGTGCCAGAGGTCGTGCTTCCGGTGCTCGTCGAGACTTCAAAGAAATTTCCAGTCGAACTTCCGTTTCGGACGAAGAACGTAGTGGCGGCATCCAAGCTCAAGGTATTACCCCGAATCAGTCCATTACCACTCTGAGTCCCGCGGATGTAGAAGTTGGCGTCGTTGCCGGGGTAGATGTAACCACCGCTGCTCAGGGTCCCGGAGAATACAGCATTTCCGGTGACAGGAGCCAGACTCATAGCAGTCACCGATGAGGTATTATCGACGACCTCAAACGCATTACTGGATGTCCGTACCAGATACTCTCGCGGCGTACCTCCAGAATCCTTGAGGGATAGCGTGGAGATATTGTTAGAATTGATCGTGACTGAGCAATTTTCTAATATATTGCCGAAACTGCTTGAGGATCCACCAACATTCAGGTTCTTTGCAATACCGACTCCGCCTGTAACAGTGAGAGCTCCGGTGCTCGAATCATTGGACTGTGTGTCAAAATAGAGAGAAGCAACTTTAGTGACTCCGACGAGAGAGAACATCTGAGTCGCGTTTGTGGGCGACGTGTTATCTCCTCCGGATGCCGGATCACCATACCAGAACAAGTGTTGTCCAGAGAGGTACGAGATATCAAAACTTCCAACAATGGCTCCACGGTTCGTGCGGAACGGCCCATTCTGAGTAAAGTTAGTTCCCTGGAACGTAAACCCAATCTGGTACCCGTTGGTATTCAGTGCTACGACCCGTGACCGAGCGTCGGTCGCAGTCCCGGCATGTTCCGTGATGATGTCGATCGTGCCGGCCGAAGTGCTTCTGGTCTTAATCTGTCCTGCAGCAGTGATAGCACCTCCAGCATTGACAGCGCCGCCGACTCCAAGCCCTCCAGTGACTACTAGCGCCCCGCTATTTGTGGCAGCGGATGCTGTATCGGCAAGAATTTCTACCTTATTGAAGGCGGCCTTTATCGTCTCTACTCCCGAAGGCGAGAACGAGATAGATCCATTCGAACTTGCCAGGATGGTCTGGTTGGCACGAGTCGCATGGCCACTGCCATATGCATCGAGGGTAACGGTGCTGGCTCCTGAAGCCAGGGTCAGTCTAGAACGAGCCGCATTGCCTGTATTTGAATTGGCAATGGACAGTCCTGTCACGATCGCATTCGTGTCTGCCGTCGTGAAGTACGTTCCGCCGGTGTACAGCGAACTGACTACTGCCATTCCTCCGCTGACCACAAGAGCTCCTGCCGCAAGAGTGGTATCTGCAGCGGTCGTGTCGCGGATCCGCATCGGAGTTCCGGCATTCACCACGAACGGTGATGTTGCAGTCAGACTGGATACTCGTAGCTCAGAAGATTCCGCAGTGATAAAGAAGTCACGTGAACCTGTTTGACGGAATCCGATACCAGCGGATGTTGAACCGTTGACATCCAGGCGATTTGCAGTACCACCAGCAATACCTACGACACCGGCCGTGGCTCGGTAAATGTACGTGTCGGTAGATCCGAGGTATAGATTGCCGATGAGCGTCGAATTGCCGTTCGTTCGCGTATTCGCGTAGAACGTGATGTCACGTGACGTCTCTACCTTCAGTGCCAGGTTACTTGGGTCAGTATAGTTGGCTGTAGAAGTGGTCGTATAGAGAAGAAGATCTCCGGTCGCGGGGTGATGTACGAACGTTGCAGAGTTATTCGTATTTGCGTGATGGAAGTGGATTCCTGCAGTCCATCCGCCGTTAAGTCCTCGTCCAGAAAACTGGACCTGTTGGCCTTTTGCATTTGCGTAAGTCTGGGCATAGATTGCTCCACCTACGACAACGTCCTTCTCGACGCCAATTCCGCCCTCGACAACCAATGCTCCGGTATCCTTGTCGGTCGCATTAGTAGCGCTATGGATGGTCACGTTACCCGATGAAGTCGGGAACGTAATTACGTCAGTCAGAGTGCCCTCGTGCCGGCGACGGATGCGGCCGTACGGATCACCAGCCGCAGATAGTGCATATCCGTAATTGGCGCCATACGTCGAAGTGCCATTATCAGACAAGAACTGCAAGAAGCGATCCTGTGATACCGCATGCGATACCGTCGTCAGGATGTTGTTGCTAAACGTCTTTTGCCCCGCGATTGTCTGGGCTGTGCTTAGATAGACTCCATCGGCGACGAGACCTGCTGATTCGGCATATGCTGACCGGACACCGTACCAAGCTCCAGTCGTACCAGCCTCGTTGGTTCTGAAGTACAGATTGCCGTACGACGAACCGCTGAAGCGCGGCATCGCAAACTCCATCCAGTACGTCCCGGCGCCAGACCCGGGACTGTTGTATTCTGATCCCAGCGAGATACGAGCCCGATACCACTGACTCGAGTTGGCATGCGGGGCGTTTGCTGCAGGAGAACCTCCAGTTCCATATACGTGAGTGAATCCCCAGGTGTTCGGTACTGAATTGAAGTCAGTAAACGTCGCGTGAGGGTGCAACTGACCCCAGTTTGCGATTGAAGTATTCGCGCTTTGACGGCCGGTTGCTCCTGTACCGCCATTTGCGACTGGAAGTGTTCCAGTCACTTGAGATTCCAGATTGACTCCTGTGAGAGCTCCACCGAGGGTTAGCGAACCAGTCGAAGTGACTGTGCCGGTGAGCGTAATACCATTGACTGTTCCAGTTCCGGAAACAGAGCTGACACTGCCACCGCCTGAACCGGCTCCAATCGCAGTGCGGAAGTCATCTGCACTCAGTGCGCTAACAGTATTGTCTGCATTGACTCGGATGAACCGAATTGCGCTCGGGTCTGTGAGAGTGAACAGATTAGAACCAGTCGTCGTGGCCCCTAGGTTGGTTCTGGCACCTGATGCTGTCGTGGCTCCCGTACCACCATTGGCAATCGCCACAGTTCCGGTGACATTCGTGGCTGTACCAAGGAGATTGGCTGTGATCGTACCGGCACTGAAATTGCCACTTGCATCACGAAGTACAACCTTGTTTGCTGTATTGCCAACCGAGATTTCGTCGCTGGTTATGATCTTCTGAAATGCGGTCCATGTCGTCTCGTTGTAGAACGATGTCCGATGGTGGATCTTTCTATCATTTCCAAAGTGAAGCTGGTCAATTTGGTGACCGCTACGACCATAGATCTCTACAATTGTTCCATAATTAATGGGCCAATTTGGCGTCGCCCCATCGTTGTTATTGTAATTGTAGTTGTCGTATAGGTAGATTGATCCAGGTCCACCACGGTCTACAGCTCTAGGGGCCGCAGAAGCACTGAGCGCCGGCGGAGTCGCGTTATTGTCGATTGCCTTGGCCTTGTCCGCACGACCAATGAAGTTCGTAGCAGTAACGTTAGCGGCCGATAGATTTCCAGCGACGGTGACATTCGTCGTTCCGGTTGGTACCGTCAAGACTACCGCGCCGGTCTTGTTGTAAAGCGTAACGTCTGAGGTCGTACCGGAACCCTTGATCGAGGCACCGTGGGTAGCACTTCCACCGATAGTTCCTGCTCCGGCATCCGCATTTCCGGCATAGAATCCACTGGTCTGCAGATAACCGCCCGCGACATTTAACCGAGTTACTCCTGCACCCGTGATATTGAATGTGGTGTCCGTCAGGTCTGAACCCCAGATCGGATAACCTGTTCCGTTAATGCCAAAATACGATCTACGACCGCCGGACCAATTGAAAGCAATGTATTTCCAGTTGTTATCACTTGAAGTGAGTTCAAGTGCTCCATCAACTGCTGAGTTTTCTGTAATTCCTGATGAACTGACGATACCAGGCACGGTCAACGAGTTCGAGAGAGTCGTAGTACCGGTGACCGTCAGATTACCGGCAATCGTGGTGGCGGCGTTGAAGTAGTGGCTGGCTCCAGTTCCGAAAGCGCTGTAAACGATTCGGCCAGGATTTGTGACTCCGGAATTATTTCTGCGGATTGAGCCGTACTCAGTTCCGTTTTGGTAGAAAGTAATACCTGGAGTTCCAGTCGTACTAGAGTTGTTGACAGTGTAACCGGTATCACCAGCTGCAGCCCTGAAGACGACTGAATTCCCTCCTTGATTAGTTGCGCCAGCAACGACTAAAGAGGAAGTCGCATCACTTGGGTCAAGGTAATACGTCGTGTCATTCCGGTCTACGAACTTTGACCCGTACACGCCGGCCGGCCAGTACACGTTCTGCGTGGAATCGAATGTGTGTAGATTGCGGCGAAGGTGTGCAGGATATCCACCGGCCCATTCCAACGCGTAGAGCTGGATGTTGTAGTTCGAATATAGAGCAGACGCGAGATGGAACGTGATTCGGAAATACCGATGGAACCAGGCCTGAACATCAGTATAAACCGCAAGCTCGTTATGCGGAATGTATACATGGCCAGGCCATCCGTTGGCCGTGCCGGTTACGATCTGCGTCCAAGACTGAGATGCATTATTGTAAGCCTCGACTTTGATGGTGATATTCGCGCCGGCTGTCACCATGTACGCATAGACGCAATTCAGGTACCGGTATCCACCAGTCTGTGCATCCCACGTGAGGCGATAGTAACCGCTATCACCAACTGCAGTGACTGGAATAATGTTGATCGGACTACCAAGAGTCTGACCTTCGCCGATCGTCATGTCGATCAGCTGCTGAGCAGTGGCACGTGTGGATGTTGCCCATGTAACACCGTCGGTCGACTGCTCCTGCAGATACGGGGCATCGAAGCGGATCTTGTTCGCCATCTGTTGCGGGAAAATCGCAATCTCTTCGACAGATGGATTCGATAGATGTGAATAAACGCCCAGGCGAGGTAGACGGACATTTGCGATACCACCGTTGACCGTCAGCAGTCCGGTCTGCGACACGCGCATTGCCTGCTGAGACGTAGCACCGAAGATTAGATCGGCATTCGTGACACCCGACTCAGGATAGATTGTCCAATCGTACTTGGCCAGCTGGTTGTTGTAGTACCGCAGAGCGCCCATGTTGGCGGTACCATTGCGGCGAATATCCAGTGCAGGTGCCGTCCCTGTGGCCTGAACATTTCCGGCATAGACTGTTCCGAACGTCGGAGTGCTCGTCGTTCCGACGTCTTGGTTTACGACGTACTGGCTGATGTTGTTTGCCAGACCGTTGAGCGATGCGGTGATGATGCCGGCACTGAAGTTGCCCGAGGCGTCTCTGGCTACCAGCTTCGAGGCTGTGTTTGTCGTACTTGCATCAGCCGCAATAGTGACGTTCGAACTACCATTGAACGAACCGCCCGTCAGGTATGAACCGATCGTCAGTGTACCAGAGGTCGAACTTGGAATCGTTGCCGTACCGCCAAGCGATACCGAGACACCGTTCAGGGTGAATGAACTATTGGCTAGCTTTGCATTCGCGATGCTTCCGGCCAGCATCGTGTTTGTAACGGTCCCGGTATCAGTCGTCTTGACTAGGATTGCGTTATTGGTGATGTCGGTGATTGCATGGGTATGCGCCGGGAGATCTGCTGCCTGGAGTAAAGCTCCAGCAGTGACTCTACCCTTTGAATCGACCGTCAATTTAGTATATGTTCCTGCAGTGACTCCACTATTTGCCAGGGTCAGTACACCGGAAACATCATTGGTTCCGTCGAACGATACACTCCATGTCGCATCTCCAGTTGCTGCAATTGTCCGCGGAGTCGGGAGATTGGTGGTCGTGATGTTTGTCAGACCGCTGCCGTCACCAAAGAAACGGATAGCTGTGATGTTTGCCGACGAGCTGACGTCGAGATTTAGTAGAATCGGTTCCGGCATATACGTATATAGCGATGCGTCAGTTATTAAGGAGGATATGACCCAATCTCAGTACGTGAGATTCGCAGATAATCAAGTTGAGCTCCATTGCTCGATCCTGAGTCACCGGGCCAGAAATAAGCATCGAACGGCGTGTTAGAATTCAAATTGGTCCTAATATAGTTTGGAGTTGCCGGTCTTTCCGGAGTTGTTGACAGGTACACTGCCATGACACCGTTACTGCCCCCGGTACCGATCTTAAAATATGTCCAAGAGTAGATGGGTTGCGTAATCAGACTATCCTGAGGCATCCGAATAGAAGCATAACTGACAAAGTCGTCAAACCAGGCATTACGAAATCTGCAGTTAGCATTTACTCCAATATTTCCCCAATGTCCAAAAGATGAAAAGAATCCCACATTAACGGTAATGGATGGATTACCGGAAAATAAGTGGTGATATTCTGAAAACGCAGCTCTCTGCCTGTTGAGCTGAAATACCCACCCCTCGTACATTGGAGGAATTCTCAGAGAACACGTGCTGTTATTTGCGACCGTCTGAAGCGAGCGTGTACCACGAAGCGGTGGATATGGAGCCGTCGAGTCGCGGTTAGCGGAATTTCCATAAATCCATCCATTCTTAGGAGTAGACGTCTCGAAGTCGTCCCAGAAGACGTATTGATCCATGACGGATCTTGTCATGGGTCCACGATTAGAACTGAGTAGATTACCGAACATGATTATGCAATTACTCCCTTGATGATCGCAAAACTGATCACGATAGCCTGTGATAGTGCTGCTGCGGTGCGGTTGACGACCGCAATCTGGAATGACCCGGCCGCTGGAGCTCCGGCCATAAGGATATAGTCATGGAGGTTAGTATACCCGGACTTGAGATTCAGTACTACATGGTCATTTGCCGCCATGGCGCTGTTCGTTACCGTAAATGTCACACCTGCGCCGGCAGCGAGTTCTGCTGCATTCATCGTAATTGCGCCGCACGCCTTGTTAAGGGTGACACCGGTCGCCTTTGATGTGGCCTGAGTGACGGTACCGCCGGCACCAGTCGCGTATCCGATTCCACCAGTACCGGAAGAAGAAAGTATGGCAGCATTACCGTATATGTTTCCGCCGGCTCCGAATCCTCCCGTTACCACTACTGCACCGTTGTTCCAGGCCGTAGCACCAGTGACGTTGCTGAACGAGATACTTCCTGTTGCGGTCAGATTTGTGATACCGCTGACCGACAGTAGCTGACCTCCGAGAGGTACTGCGGTCGATCCGATCGTGATGACGTTCGATGTGGAGTCTCCGTATACCAAGTACTCAGTACCAGTATAGTACCAGTTGAGCTGCAGCTTTCCGTTTGCCGGAATGTTAACTGCAGTGATGGTGGTATTCGTGAGTACTGAGTAAGACGAAGGAATCGTCAGCGTGCGGGCATTGACCGTATCAGTATTGGTGACCAACAGAGAGAACCATGTACCTGCGGTCGGTGTCGCGCTGAACGTGAAAGTCGAATTGACCGAAATACTCTTGGTGTTCAGAGCTTTGCTAGTATCGATCGCTAAAGCCGCCATAGCGTTCGGCGGGGTGACGTTCGCTCCGGTTGTCGTAGATACACCGGAGACCGAAAGTGCTCCGGTTGCAGTCAGCGCGCCAGTAGACACTGACGTTGGCGAGATTGCCCCTGTGGGAATCGGTCCTGATCCAGTAGGAAGTAGCGCGGTCAGGTTCATAGGTATGGGTCCTGAGCTAGGATTACTGCAGGATCTAGCTGCAATTGCTGGCACATCCCAACCAGAGTGGGATTATCGTACCAAAACCAAGTGAATCCGTTCCACAGAAATTGCTGTTCTGGAGGAAGGGTTGCGATCAACGCAATTAGGTCCGGTAGTTTTCCGGCCTCTAGGACCCGGGTCGTGATGGTGTCCTTGGTTACCCGGTAACGCGGAATGTAATTAGTAGGGTTCCAGCCCGATGCGCGAAGCTGGTTAAACATCTCGACCGGAACTGTCTGCCATCCTTCTCCTGGCGGGACCTCATTTCCGAAATATACTTCATTGGTTAACCGATTGATGTGGACCATAGTATCTTCTATTTATTAGAAGATAGTGATGATTGCAGCTCTTCCGTGTCCACCATTGCCTCCGGCGCCACCTATAGTAGTTCCTCCTCCGCCTCCGGCACCTCCGCCTCCAGGAAACCCACCAGCAAGTCCAGACGCGCCAGTAGTAGATGCGCTTCCATTTGCACCCATAGCACCGCATCCGGCAATATAACCTGTCTGGGAATTACCATCATACGGTACCGCAGTCAATAAATCGACAGCCAGGTCGAAACTAAAAAATGCGTTGATCGAATAATATCGCGTTCCGCCGTTCCCGCCTCCCCAACTTCCATTGGTTGCGGTATTTGTGGTTTCTACGCCACCACCGCCAGACCCACCGGAACCCCCATATGCTGACCATTGACCGGCTTTTTCTCCAGTTGGAGGAGATGCTCCACCTGGAGATCCTCCCCATTCGTTGGCCTGTGCATATGTTAGATTAGAAACCCCGCGCATTCCAGCCCCACAAACATAGCCGCCGGATAGAGTTCCAGGATATCCGCCGACACCAGCAGCAGTTCCACCTGCTCCAGCGGTACCGCCGCCGCCTCCAGAAGTTGCTGCAGTTCCAATTGCACCGCCTCCTCCGCCGCCCCCTCCGCCAGCCATGCCAACAATTCCTGACACAGGAGGATTTACATTATTCGTGGCGACAGTCGTATTTCCACCAGCTTCGCCTGCGGTACCTGATCCGGAACTTCCACCGGTTCCGCCTGTCGTTCCACCTTTACCGACGATCACGTACAGAGTAGATGGTAGAAGATCTGCAGGGAACAGTATAGTATCATTACGGGCTCCACCGCCTCCACCTCCACCTCCGCAACGCAATGTTCCTGCTGCGCCTCCCGCGCCACCTCCACCCTTACCTCCGGCTCCATGCAGAATCATCGCCACAAACTTAGCGCCAGCAGGTTTTGTCCATGTTTGCACTAAGTTGCCGGCATCATAATTGAAGATGTCGACCTGTGTGGACGGCACTGCACTCGGCGCCACTCGCTGATCCGGAAGATATGAAGTGAGGTATGCCATACTTTAGAAGTAAGTGATTATGATCGCGCGGCCGTGTCCTCCAGTACCTCCTGCCCCACCGGCAGAAGTTCCGGCTCCGCCACCACCGCCACCGCCACCAGGAAATCCGCCGTTTCCTCCAGGTGATGCTGTTCCAGCATTATTAGCAGCGCCTCCAGCCCCTCCACCGCCTCCGGCATACGCGTTTTGCGCATCGGGACCATTTCCTCCAGGAATCGCTCCGCCGCCTCGCGTAGATTGGTCGACGCTGCCATCCACATATATTCCGGATGCGCCACCGCTACATGGTGCGGAAACGACGTTAGTATCAGACAGATATCCACCGTTGCCACCTCCTCCGCTTCCATATAATGAAGAACCGCCATTCGATGGAGTGACGCCATCGTTTCTGCGGCCCCCGCCGCCCCCGCCTCCAAATTCTGCTGCTCCAGCATACGTGCCACTGGTTCCTCCTAGTCCACCGCCGCCGTGGATTGCATATTGCTGCTGAGACCCAGGACCTCCTCCTGAAACAGTCGAGGTACCTGTTCCAGTTGTACCAGCGCCATGCCATCCTCCACCTCCGCCGCCAACACAGTTTGCATTTATTGCTGGTTCCTTTCCACCACCTCCACCTCCAGCCATAGCAAGGACACCGCTATCACGAGACAATATCGTAAAAGACGATGCTGGCGAAATTGGACTTTTCCCTACGATGGTGTTCTGTCCTGCAGTACCTACAAGTCCAGCAGCACCACCAACTCCACCCTTTCCGACCGTCACGAATAAACGATCCGGAATTGTACTTGCCGAAAGCAATCTCCACGCCGCTGCGCCTCCACCACCACCTCCGCCGCCGTGTCTTCTATTCGCGGTTGCATTAGTCAGCCCCCCGCCGCCACCGCCGCCAGCTCCGTTTAAGTATATTAAAACCGACTTGGCGCCAGCAGGTTTATCCCATGTCTGAATCAGATTGTTTACATCATAAAGGAACGTCTGGACAATAGAGCGTGTAGTCGGTCCTTGAAGGGTAGTTGGGACGAGAGAACCTAGAGTCATAGGAAAGTAATGATTGCTACCATTCCGTGTCCGCCATTACCGCCGTTTCCTGCGAGCGGAGTTCCTCCACCACCTCCACCACCTCCGCCTCCAGGGAATCCGCCATTTCCGCCATTTCCGGCAGCAACACCGATCCGCATAACGGCTCCGCCGCCACCTCCTCCCGACCCAGAAGTAAGAAGAGGTGTCAGAGAATCTGCTCCAGGTTCTCCGCTTGCCGAAACAAGGCTTACATACGGGCCCGAGTTTATCCCGGAAGCCAGACCACCGTAAGCAACACCGTAGACTCCTCCTCCGGACCCGCCAGGCCCTCCAAAATTAGTAGCTGCAATTGACCCACCGCCGCCTCCACCTCCGCCTCCATAAGCTGACCAACCGCCATTACCGTTGACAGTTCCAACATTAGTTGTTCCTCCGCCCCCAGCACCACCGAAATCAGCTCCTCCGCCAGCTCCCTGGAACCCTTGGCCACCAGATCCGCCGATACCGATTGCATTACCTGAAGTGGCAGGTTCTCCTCCAGAATTATTATTTCCAGCAGTCCCAATATTTCCAGACCATCCCGGGGCAGTTCCTCCGCCACTCCCACCACAACCTGTAGTAGCCAAAACTCCATTCTTTCCGCCCCCGCCCCCACCAGCCCAAGCATAATATGAATATGGAGCGTTTGAACGAGTTGGCCTCACCCAACTTGCATTTCCGCCATTGCCATTTACGCCGGAAGCGTTATTTCCACCAGTCCCACCGTACGCGCCGCCCTGAGCAACGTGAACAAAAAGATAATCTGGAATATCTGATGCCAATAACAATCTACAGCATCTAGCACCCCCACCACCGCCAGTACCACCAGTCCTGACACTGGTAATCGAATCGCTACCGCATCCTCCGCCTCCCTGACCGCCGCCGCCGACTGCAATAACATACACTACCTTTGCGCCAGCCGGCTTTGACCATAGGTAGAATGAACCCGTAGAAACATTGGTGGTGTCTTCTGGACGGATAGTATAGTAATCCGTAACCACATTCTGAGAACGGCTGATGCCGGCGCCAGTGATGACCTGTGCCAAGAAACTCATCGCTGAGGACCGATTGGGTCCGTATTCGCAGGATTTACGATTGCAACAATGTCCGATATTCCAGGAATTCCCCAGCTACCCGCATTGTAGTAACCAGGAAAAAGAGTGACCCATGTAAGAGTGCCAGTACTCGTGTATGTTACTGTATGAACTAGATTTTCCGAGGTATCATACACCTTGTGGAAACAGTTTGCAGAATTGCTGGCAAAATAGCTCTCGATCCGATACCATACATTGTTCTCAGAAGCTCCAGTCCAACCCAACAAGTCAAATACGCCTCCAGTGGTTTTATTTTGGTAAATCTGTTGGAATGATATAGCTGTAAAGTCGTTTGTGCCGCTTACAAAAGCCATGTATGTATTGTTAGGGCACGGTGATGTTTTCACGTACATCCTGAATTTTACCGAAGCTCTTCCTGGTAAGGTAACTCTGGCCTCGCTGCGGCCGCCGCCGGTATTTCCCCAATTAGGATTGAATCCAAGATATTTTCTAGTCGTTGGAGTAGGGACAGAGATACCGTTGAAATGAATTATCGGATTTGTGGGTGGCGGATTCGCTGTATACACGTTTATTGCAGGTCCGCCACGAATTGTGACTTGGCTGACTACGGTACCCCAACCCTGTGGAGTAAAACTATTTCTCAGGATCGATGCCGCGGTAACTCCATATGTTGCGTCCGGAACAATGTCATCAAATCGGTACCAGCACGTCACATTATCGATCCTACTTGTGCCTGCACCAGTCTTTCTCTTTGCTGCAATGACTGAAGCCAGTGGGCTCATAGTTATTACGATGTTGTATCGCCAAATACGGTCCAGACGTTACTCGTGACACGTTTCAGACCTAAGACCGAAAACTGAGCACGGGACTTCAATCCTCCGGCTCCGTTCACCACAACTCCTGACGCTGCGGCAACGGTGATCTGTCCAGTTCCGGCCTGTTCAAGATAGATCTCGGCGCTATCCGGCCATGCGACAGTAACCTGAGCCGGCACGGTGACGGTGACTGCAGTATTGTCCAGCGTCCTCTTCCACTTGCCGGTGTCACCTAGGACGAGAGCATACGCACCAGATGTTGTCTCCACAGAAGCACCGGAAAATGCTCCTCCTAGTTCACCCTCAATGTTGACGTTCCAGCCAACAGTACCTCCGACGAACGTCAGGGATATCTTTGCGCTGAGATTGCAGACCAAGTTTTCTGCCAGGCTCTCAATGTTTGACCCGTTACGGCTGATCGTGAGGTTGTTTGTCGGCCACGCGTTCTTTGGATCGAAGATGACAATGTCCATTCCGATCGTCGGAGACGCCGGAAGAACCATTGTGAACGCGCCGCCCGACGTATCGGCAATCACACGGTCACGGTCGATCAAGGTGTAGTTGTTATCCCCGACGACCTTCAGCTTCCAGGTGTTCTCAGGCACCACAGATCCGAGTTCGTTCTCGAAGTTGACCTTCCAGCCGATCGTGGCATCGACGTATGTCAGAGATAGCTTGGTGCTGAAGTTGCACACTAGGTCCTCTGCAAGGCTGCTAATGTTAGCGCCGTTCCGGGCAACGGTCAGGTTATTCGTATCCCACGTCGCCTCAGGATCGTCGATCTCAATGAACCATCCAGCGACAGGTGAGGAAGGCAGCGTGATCGTGAAGGTCGTTGCCGAGGTGTCAGCCAGAAGCCGGTCTCCATTGACCGCGGTGTACGTAGAGGTCTTGACCGTCCAGGGAGAACTTCCACCAGACGAACCAGTGATACCCTGAATTCCTTGCGCACCGGTGATACCCTGTGTGCCCTGGGTGCCGGCACCCGTGATACCTTGGATGCCTTGTGCTCCCTGAGTTCCGGCGGTACCGGTGATTCCTTGTGCTCCCTGGGTTCCTGCAGTTCCGGTAATGCCTTGTGCGCCCTGTGTTCCGGCGCCGGTAATTCCTTGGATACCTTGAATACCAGTGACACCCTGGATGCCCTGAGTTCCTTGTGCACCGGCACCTGTCGGGCCTTGCGGACCGACCAGGCCGGCCGGTTTAAGCGATGATAGTGATGTAGGCATATCTTAGATATAGGGATCCACGGCCAGAATCACTGCTGGGTCTAGTCCGATTTGCTGGCACATCTGAACAACGATCTGATTGTCAGAGTTGAACCAGGAATAGTTATCCCACAGGAATTGCTGTTCTGGAGAGAGTCCGGCAATGAGGGTCATGAGGTCTCCGACTTTTCCTGCCGAGCTGATCCGCGAGACGATTGTGTCTTTCGAAACGCGGTGCGGTTGAACTGGAGGTAGTGGATTGACGACCCATCCGCAGTTCTCCCAGACAGGAGCCTGTTGAGTGGCAGGATCGTACTGAGGCGGAACTGTGACGACCCACCCTTTCCGTTCAAGGTTTGCAATGGTGGAGGCGTCGGTCTCTGAACGTAGTACGCAGTCTAGTGCGAGGTAAGTTGGCATAATAAATTAGGAGCAGGAAAGTTTGAATGAGTAGCCAGAAGCGTGTATTAGGCGCTTTCTGAGAGATGCTGATGGTCGAATGAAGCCGAAGGATGCCTGCGAAATCGGCCCGCCCCAGAAATTGGCATATGCACTAACGGTCGAGGCGCATCCTAGGGACGAATTTAAGTTTGCATTAATCGCTCCAACGAACCCGGTGTTTGTAAGAGTGATTTCTGCGCCGTCATCGTAAGCGCGATAAAGCCCTGCTCCGTTAGTTCCTCCGCCAATCCATTCGCCAAAAAGAATCCGCCACTCGTTTAACCTCAAAGTTCCGCCTCTTCCCCACACGGTATTACTTGCGTTAGATCCTACGATGACTGGGCCGTAACTCGCGTCGTTGTTTACCCCAATAGTAAGACGGTCGAAGTTGTTGCTGGTTTGGCGGATTAACATCAACGAGATGTATGTCGAGGTGCTAACACGTTTAGCGACGCAAAGTCCCCACGCCTCATCGGCGTCGAACCGAGCAAACGTCATCCGGTCATCAACGCCATCAAAACTAATCGCTGGCTGGCCGTTGAGCTGGTTGGTTTGGTAGGTCGGTTGGTTTGCTGATGTCGCTTGGCTAGCGTCGTTGTTGTTAACAGTGCGATCTTCCCAAGTTGAAATAGTAGTCCCACTGGATACGGAAAACCCAAAGCGAGCATCGTATGCGCCCGAAGCTCCCGCGTTTCCGGGATTGAGATGCCTATGCCGGGCTCTCATCAGGTTGCAGAGTATGTGATCTCGACTCCCAGCAGCCGCGCATCGACTGCCAGTGTGTCTCCTCCAGCATCAGCGTCGCGATAGATCTGGAACTGGATTGGTGTCGCACTGCTAGGAGTACCTCCGATCGTTGTGGCTGGAGTAGATGCAGAGATATGCATGTCGTTCGCCGCAATGAGCGTATCGCTGACTGTTTGTGCAGTTCCGAATGCGGTATCTAGTGCATCGTCATCAGCAAACGCCCGCCCCTGAATACCCCAGATGACTGCTCCAGAACCGGATGATGCAGTCCACAGGAATTTGGCAGTGAACGTTCCTCCATTATAGTTCGATGGCATCTCTACGAGAGCCTGAGCGAATTCATCAGTACCGGCATCAAACAGCAGTTGGTCAAAGTTCTGGCGGTTACTTGCAGTCTCGACCGAGTCGATACCGGCGCCAGTAGTCGTACGAGGAATCCATGCAGAAGCCGGGATCCAGACGTTACGAGAACCTGACGTGCCCCCGCCAATTTCATTCTCGAAGTAAACCTTCCAGCCGATCGTGGCATCAATGTAGATAAACGACAGCTTGCTCGTCATGTCGCAGACCAGATTGTCTGCGATCGAGGCGATATTCGATCCGTTTCTGGCAACTGTCAGATTGTTTGTGGGCCATGTGTATTCGGCATCGTCAATCTCCACAAATGCTCCAGGAGCTGGTGAAGCCGGCAATGTGATTGTAAATGCACCAGCCGACGTATCAGCCAGCAGACGATCTCCGCTAACTGCAGTGTACGTTGAGGTCTTGACTGACCACGGACTCGGACCACCGGTGATACCTTGGACACCCTGGATACCCTGTGTTCCAGTAATACCCTGTGCACCTTGGGTGCCGGCACCAGTGATACCCTGGACGCCTTGTACGCCTTGGATGCCGGTGACACCCTGAATGCCTTGAGTGCCTTGTGCTCCGGCACCAGTTGGGCCTTGTGGTCCAACCAATCCAGTAGGAACGATGTTTGATAGAATCATGACAA
>Ga0078894_10000971_pt1 | contig 20666 bp, 15 predicted proteins | sample LauGreSu1BDMLBSD_2_FD_67506 | JGI IMG/M metagenome (GOLD analysis project Ga0078894, IMG submission 67506) | Freshwater lake microbial communities from Lake Michigan, USA - Su13.BD.MLB.SD (version 4) (version 4) | ecosystem: Environmental > Aquatic > Freshwater > Lake | place: Lake Michigan... | reverse complement strand
CTGGGCGACGGCGGATTCGCTGGCGCAAATGTCACGATCAGCACCCTCAATGCGATCGGCGCCAATGGCGTGCGTGTGGTCAACGACTCCACCCTCACCCTCGAGAACTCCATCACCACCGGCACCTCGCAGACGATGGATCTGGGGGCCAACCTCACGATCCAGGGTGACGGGAGCGCTGCTCGAGCATTGAATTGGTCAGGTCGGCTCACTGGTTCGGGAAACCTCTCGATCAACAATGAGCTGGAATTCGACAGCACTGGCGATGCATCGACCTTCTCGGGTGACCTTGCTGCCAGTTTCGGCAGCCAGTTCTTCATGAGGGATCTCTCGGGCTTTGCTGCTCGGGGCACGGCCGCATCTCTATCCCTGGATGAGAGTTCCTTCTACTACACTGGCACTTCGTCGGTCTCGCTTAGCTCGCAACTGATCTTCAGCGGCATCGACGTCACCCTCGGCAACAATTTTGGCAGCACGCTGGCCTTGACCGGCGCGTTGGCCCCAGGATTTACCGGAAACGTGATCCTTGAGGGCGACGGACAGATCACATTCAGCCCAACAGGATCGACCTACGGCGGCCGTCTGCAGCTCGATGGCGTTCAGGCCACCATCGGTACCACCAACGCGATCGGCAGCAGCGGTCTCGAGGTGTCGGGCCAATCCACCCTCACCCTCGCGAACTCCATCACCACTGGTACCTCGCAGACGATGGATCTGGGGGCCAACCTGCTGCTGCGCGGTGCAACCGGCACCCAGCAGCTGAACTGGAACGGCGACATCGACACGGGAGTCAGCGACCTGACGCTGGAGCGCCTTCAGCTGAACACGGCGGCAACCAGCAACCTGACCGGCACCGAGTCCATCGTGCTGAATCAGGGCGGCATCCTGTCGCTGAACGGCGCCACGGCGCAGCAGCGCATCCTCGGGAACGGAGGCCTCCTCGGCGGGCCCGGCACGGTCGGGCAGCTCGGCGACGCCGGCGGCTTCAACGGGACGATCCAGCTCGGCGATGGGTCCACGCGAGGCGAACTGACGACGGTGGCCAACGCGAACATCGGGAACGCTTTCATCGAGTCCCTGCTCTTCGCTGGCTCCGGCACGGCCGATCGGCTCGTGGCCGGCACCCTGCTCGACGGACTGAATTCGGCATCGGTCGATCTCATCTATGACGCAACGGTCTCAGGCGGTGCGTTGATTCCCGCTTCTGGCGACCCCCCCGTCACGTATGAAGTTCTGTCGGCCGCCGTCCTTGCCCCCGGAACACCGGGCAGCCTCGCGCTCACCACGATCGATCCACTGAACGGCCAGCTCTCCATCCTGTTGCTCGATCCATCAACTCCGTACACGGATGCCGCTGGGGTGCAGTTCCGGTGGATCTCGGATGCTGACTCTGCGGGCTTCCAGATCACGGGAGCCCCGAACGCCAGCATCACCGGTCCGGGCACGACCCAGACCAACGTCGGCACGGTGAACAACAGCAGCCTCTTCACGTCGGTGAACCAGTTGAACGCGCTCGTCAACGCACCTGGCCAGACCGCCGATGGTCGATTCGTCGGCACTTCGCTGCTCTTGCTCACGCCGGCCGTCCTGCCCGGTGCGGTCGTCACCGCCGCTGTCCCGGCCAACCCCAATGCGCTGCCGAACACGACGTTCAATGCGATGACCCAGGCGGGACAAGTCGCGAAGCTCCGGCTCATGCAGCTGCGTGACGGCGGCCCCGGCGCAGCCGCAGTCCAATCGGCCTCGGGCTCGCTCGACCGCGACGCGTCAAGCGACGCCGACTACCGCACGCTGTCACAGGGTGGGGTCGCCGAGCAGGGTTCTGTCGTGAACGATCCGCTGGCCATCGACGCCGCCATCAACGGCGCATCGCCCAGCAGCGGATCGCGGGGCTGGGCCCGCGGCTTCGGCTTCTACGAGAGCGTGAGCGGCCAGTCGTATGCACAGGGCGACTACAACGCCTCGATGGGCGGGCTCATGGCAGGTGCCGACACGGTGCTCGATGGCAACATCCTGGCAGGTGCGTTCGCGGGCATCACGCCGGGTGACTTGACGATCGACAGCACGATGGGCTCTACCCAGAACGACCTCGTAGGCGTGAACTTCGGCGCCTACGCCAGCTGGGCCCCCACCTCCGGCGAGGCCTACCTGCAGGGGTACGCCATGGCCAACTACTACGACGCCGACCAGACGCGCACCATTGCCATCCCGGGCATTGATCGGACCGCGACGTCGTCGGCCAACGTGTGGGGCGCCATGATCGGCGCTGAAGGCGGACTCAATGTGCCGCTCGGACCCAAGACCGTGCTGCAGCCGTACGCAGGTCTCGACTACGGCTACTACACGCGTGATGGCTACACCGAGTCGGGGGCAGGCAGCCTGAATCTGACGGTGAGTTCGCAGGATGCCAACCTGCTCCAACCCACCGCAGGCGCTCGGCTGATGCAGACGCTTGAGGTCGGGCGCGACCGCGTGACGCCGTACTTCGGGGCCGCGTTCATCGCGCAGCTTCCCCTGGGAACCTGGTCCGAAACCGCAAGCAGCGACTTCAGCGGCGCCGATGTGTTCAGCTTCACGGAAGGCACCGACGAGCAGTACGGCGCGTCCTTCCAGGCCGGCCTGGAGTTCGCCGCAGCGGAACGTTGGACCGCCTACATCTCCTTCAACGGCCTCGCCATGACCGACACCACCGTCTTTGGTGGCCAAGTGGGCATCAACTTCGAGTTCTGAGCTGCCCATCATGGCGCGCGGATCTCCCCCACGAACCCGGTCTCGGGCCATGGCCCTCGCCATCGCCCCGATCCTTTCGTGGACCCTTGGCTGCGCAGGGCCCGCGAAGACGCCGCGGCACGTGGGCTCCATGGCGACCAATCCGGACGATGCGCGGCTGCTCTCGCTGCAGTCCGTGGTCATGTCGATGGCCGATGACTGGAACATCGCCCTCGGCGAGTCCTTCCAGAACCTGCAGTCCAGCAGTGCGATCGACCTTCGCGCACGCATCGAAGCCCTGTGGTTCCTGCGCAATGGAATGGGGGCGTCGCTCGACATCGCGGTGGGACCGAACCCGCGCGTGGCCATGCTGGATCTGCTTGTGCTGGCCACGCTGCAGACCTGGGCGCTGGAGCACACCTGGGCCGGCAATGGCATTCCCGGCAATCTCGTCGGCCCGGCCAAGGAACGGCTGGCAGAGGCTCGTGGCGAGATGACGAGCCCCCGGCGGAGCAGTGCTCACGCCGAGGGCTTCCGGGGGTCCGTCACAGGAGGGATTAGTGCCGCCGGGTCGACCGATCGCGCTCCGATCGCCTTCGCCGTTTGAGTCGGACGGATGTGACCGGGGATCCGAGGACTTTCCGGCAGCCCCCACTGACGGCACCCTAAGTTGTTTCAGGAGAGACGCTTGGGAGCCCGTCATCGGGTTAGTTCCATCCAGAGGATCGGGAAGTTCTCTGGTGGGCGGCCTTCCGGGGGTGCGAACGGCGTCGGCTCAGGACTACTTCAAAAGGCGCGCGCGAAACTGGCGCGCCTGCAGGTCAAGAGTGAATGCCCTGGCCTCACGGCTGGGGCGTTCGCGTTTTGCGGCGCGCGTACGCCGTTTTGTGGCAAGGGGTTGCGTGCGCGGAGGTCTCTCGGGGTGGGCCAGCGCGGTGACGCGCCCGAGTGCCTGGCCGAACCTCGCGGAGGTCTCGCCGGATTGTCTCTCCTCGCATCGAGAGACCTTGCCGCGGTCGGGTGTCTCTGTTTAACGCTCGCGGCCGGGTTACGTCTCTGAGGTCATAACCGGGGTTTACGGCGGCGCGGCGCTCCGGCGGCCTCCGCTTACGCGGAGGGGAATGGTGCGTCCGAAGATGAGAATCAAGATGCGATTGATTTCCTGTCTTCTTGTCGGCACGCTCGCCTCCTACAGCGCTGGGGTCGTGCTCTCGATGGGGCGATCTGCCCAATGGCCCGAATCTCTCTTCGACTCACGAGACGGTCATTGGCTAATCCCCCGCACGACGCAGCCGCGCGTGTCCATCCAATGGGCGAACGCAAGACACGCGGCACGGCCGGTGGATTTCAGCCAAAGCGTCGGTATGAAGTGGAAGCGCTCCCCGACCCATGACACGATCGTCCTGCGGGCCCTCACGGCGCGCGAGTGGGAGAGTTGGGGAAGGACCGAGTACCCGGCGACAGCGTCGGTGCTCGAGGAGATCATCGCGCTCCGCGCCAAACCACCGGATCCGCATCAGTATGGCTACAAGATCGATTTCGCGCGGGGGAACCACGATCTCCTCACCCGCCCGCCCATCTGGGCAGGTCGACTGACGGGGGATCCTTCTGAAGGGGTCGTGGAGTCTGTGGCCTACGGATGGCCGATCCGCACGGTCGTCTGCACGGGACGATTACTCGTCGATCCCGGCGATCGGCAACTGGTGAAGGCGACGACATCCGACGGGCTCGGATCGTTCAGCAACCCCTTCGTCGCCGCGCCCGCCGCGAGCAGGCCCCCCCAGAATGAACAGCGATGATCGCAAACGCTGCCGCGCCCGAGGAGGTTGCCGTGCACGACAGCCCCGAGTAGAAAAACTCTCATCGCTCTCGATCGCGGAATCAACCACTCCCGGCAGACCGAATTCGTTGAATTCACAAAGAATGCGGCCCGGATCAAGGGCTTCCGTGTTCTCAACTACAACGCGGCGCATCATCAAGTCGCAACGGATACCGATCACACCGCCCATGCCGAGTAACGACCGACGGATGATCGTCTCTTCGGTCGGGCAGTCCATTGCTGGAACTTGGATCGTGGTTAGTCTCATCGTGGTGTCGCGGGCCTCTCGTGGGCTCCCGACTCCAACCGAACCCGGATCTTGGAACCGACAGGTGGCAAGCCAGGAAACCGAACGGAGTACTTGGCATGCTTTGGGCCTGTCTGCACCCGACGTGAAGCGCCGCGCGGCCCGAACTGCGTGGTGTAAGGTGATGAAGCCCGGCCGTAGTTCACGATGGCATCGTGGACGACAACGCCGGCGGGCGACGTGACGGTGATGTCAAGGTGGCCGCCGGCCACGGCTTCCGCCTCCTCGAGTTGCCCGCTCACAAGCAAGTCTCCGTCGGCGTTCTCGGCAGTGGGTGTATGAGCAAGGGGCCGCGTTACCGCTGACTCGATCGTCACGTCGCCGGATGACACCAAGTCCGCACGGGGCATGGCGCATCCGCCGAGGAGCATGAGACCAGAAACAAAGATGAGGTTCAGAATCGCAATTCGCATGGAGAGCCCTTTCAAACGCAGACAACACGCAGAGCACACTCGACACGTTGCCCGGCAACCAGACTTACAGAGGCCGAAGCGTCGTACTTCACACATCGTGACGCCGTGCCAAGCCCGGCGCGGGGCCTTCGCCGCGCCGGGCTCGCTGCAGCTGTCATTTCGAGATGGGGAACCCGCCAACAGGCTTGCTCCCCTTGCCGTCATCAATCTCGACCCACAACTGAGCTCCGGCGGGGATCGGATTGGGCACGTCGGCGTGGGCGTGGTACTCCTTGCCGTCGCCGTCGGCCTTCTGCTTCATCGCGCCCTTGCCATCCTGTGAACCGATCCAGGCGCGGACCGCGGCGGGCTTGGCGGGGCTCCCCGAGAGCTTAATGTCGAAGTGGGCCTCGCTGCCGGCCTTGATCTCGCCCGAGACAGACACTGTCCACGCGCCGATGGTGGCCGTGCCGATCGCCCCGCCCTCGCCGTGGCCGTGGTCGCCGTGGTCGCCGTGGTCGCCCCCGGCCTTGCCCGCGGGCGCTGCGGCGCCGGGCTTGGCGTGGTCGTGCCCGCCATCCTCCTTGTGACCGTAGCCGTCATCGCCCTTGGCCTTGCACTCAGCGCACTCGCCGTGCGCAACGAACTTGAGGCTGTTGCCCTCGCGCAGCCACAGGTGTGCCTCGCCGTCGTCGGCAGTGACGAAGTACTGGGTGTCAGCGGGGCTGCGCTGCGCGGCTCCTAGGCCCATCATCGCGGCTAGTGACGCGGTCAGACCAACGCCAGCGATCAGGCCAAGGACGACAGACGAACTGTTCGGACTCTTCATGGTGATGCTCCAAAGTCAAGGCGACCGGGCGCGGGCCGCCGGGACGTGTCTTCAGTGTGCCGACCGGCCGCGCCGCCGGGTCGGTGTGCGATGATCGCACTGCTTAATGCTTGAGATCGAACCAGGCGAGGTGCTTCGCGCCGCTGGGGGTCTCGACTTCCACCCAGAGCTTGCTGCCGGCGGGGAGCGGTTTGGGCACCTCGGCGTGCGCGTGCCATCCATCACCTTCGGCCTCAGCCTTTCCCTTGATCGAGCCTTCGCCGTCCTGGGTTCCGACCCAAACACGCACCGCCGCGGGTTTGCCCGCTCCTCCGGAGACGCTGATGTCGAAGGTCGCCTCGCCCCCCGGCGTGACGTCCCCTTCGCGAGCGGCGACGATCGTCATGCCCCCCGCCGACTGGCTGCCCAGTTCGGTCTTGGGGCCGTGCCCATGGCCGTCCTTGTGATCGTGGTCGTCCCCGTCCTTGTGGTCGTGCTTGTCTCCCGCCTTGTGATCGTGCCCGTCGACATCTTTGTGGTCTTGGCCGTCACCTTTGGCGGCGGGCCTGGCGGGCGCTTCAGACTTCTTCTCGCAGCCGGTCAGGCCAGCGGAAGAGGCGAGCAGCGGGACGGTGAGAACGAGTGCGAGCGTGCGAACGGTGTTCATGCCAATGTCTCCTTGCAATCAGGTTGAGGGAGCGGACTTCCTCGTGGAACGACGCAGCAAGCGGGCGAGCAGTCGGGGACTCTCGGATGCCTCGCGCTTGACCCTAAACGCCAGGGCGTAACCGGCGGGGACCACGAAAAGGTTGAGAAACGTGGACGAGACCAGCCCGCCCAGCACGACGATCGCCAGCGGGGCGAGCAGTTCGCTGCCGGGCTTACCCTTGGCCAGCGCGAGCGGCACGAGCCCGAGCATCGCGGCCAACGCCGTCATCAGGATCGGCACCAGTCTTTCAAGTGACCCTTGGATGATCGAGTCACCGATCGTCTTGCTCTCATGCTCCTGGAGATGGTCATAGTGGTTGACCAGCAGGATCCCGTTGCGAACGGCGATGCCGAAGAGGGTCACGAATCCCACCATGCTGGCGATAGAGATGACCGGGGCGACATAGCGCGAGGACGACAGGCCAAAGAGCGACAGCGTGTTACCGGCAATCGACGGGCTCTCCGTCAGGTAGATAGCGGCGATGCCGCCAATCAGCGCGAGCGGCAGGTTGAGCATCACCAGCAGGGCGACGCGGGCCTTGCCGGTCGAGAGCTGCAAGAGCAGGAACATGAAGACCGCTACGCCCGCGCCCATGATGAGGATGGTGCGGCTGGCGGACTGCTGGGCCTCAAACTGCCCACCGTAGTGGACCGTGTACCCGGCCCTTTGAACGATCGGGTCGACCTTGGCTTGCACCTGCGCGACCAGTTGCCCGAGGTTGTAGCCGTCGGCGACGTTGGTGGAAATCACCGCTTTGCGTTGGGCGTTCTCGCGGGCGATGAGGTTGCTGGTCTTCTCCGGACCGATGTCGGCGACTTCGCGCAGGCGAACGATCGCCCCGCCTACGCCCCGCAGTTGCAGGTCCATGATCTGTTCAATCTGCTCCCGCTCGCTCTCGGCAAGGCGAACGACCATCTCATAGCGACGCACGCCCTGATTCACCTCGGCGACGGCTTCGCCATAGAGAGCCTGCTGCACCTGCTCCGCGGCCGACGCGGGCGAAAGCCCGGCGGCGACCAGATCCTGCGGTCGGTATCGAATCGGGAGTGAGGTGATCATGATCTCGCGATTGGCGGCCACGTCGCGGGTGCCGGGAATCGGCTTGATCGCCGCCTCGATCTCCTTGGCGAGCGAGCGCAGGACGTTGAGGTCGTCGCCGTACACGTTGATGGCGATGGCTGCGGGCGTGCCCGACAGCACGTGGCTCAGGCGGTGCTCGATCGGCTGGCCGACCATTGTGGTGATACCTGGGATGTTGGCGATGATGCGATCGATGGCAGCCCTGACCCTGTCCTGATCGACTCCCGCTTTCATCGTGACTTCGATCTCGGAACTGCTTACCGGCTCGGCGTGCTCATCGCGCTCGGCCCGCCCGGTGCGCCGCGTCACGCTCGAGACACCTTCGATCTGGGCCATCTGGGCCTCGACGCCAGTGGCCAGGCGATTGCTCTCGACGAGCGATGTGCCAGGCGGCGCGAGCAGGAAAACAGTAAAAGTGCCTTCCTTGAATGCGGGCAGGAACGATGTACCGAACGTGGACATGAGCAGCAACGAAGCCACCGTGAGCACGCCCGCGCCCCCAAGAACCAGTCCGCGGTTACGGACGCTCGCGCGGAGCAGCGGCTCGTACCGACGCTTTAGCCAGCGGACGAGCCACCCGTCATGCTCCCCATGCCCGCTCGACTCGCCGGAGCGCCCGCCCTTCTTTCCGTACGCGCCGGCGAAGAGCCACTTGCACAGCGCGGGCGTGACCGTCAGGGCCACGATCAGCGACGCCATGATCGAGATGATGTATGCGATGCCCAGAGGCTGAAAGAACCGGCCTTCAAGCCCCTGCAGGAACAAGAGCGGCACGAAGACCATGCAGATGATGATGGTCGCGAACACCACCGACGATCGGATCTCGTTGCTCGCGTTGTAGATCACCTCAACGAGGCCTTTGCGCTCGCCCTCGGGCAACCCGTCGTTCTCCTTGAGCCGCCGCAGGACGTTCTCCACGTCGATGATGGCGTCGTCCACCAGTTCGCCGACCGCCACGGCCAGTCCGCCCAGCGTCATGACGTTTATCGAGAGGCCCCACGCCCACAGCAGCAGGATCGCCACGGCGAGCGAGAGCGGCAGAGCGGTCAGCGTCACGATCGTGGCCCGTACGTTGAGCAGGAACAGGATCAGGATGACCGCCACGATGATGCTCGCCTCGATCAAGACCTTGACCACGCCGTTGATCGACCGCTCGATGAACCGCGCGGCCCGGAAGGGGTCCCGGTTCAGGACCATACCCTTGGGCATGGCCGCCTCGGCCTGATCGAGCACCCGGTCGATCTGCTCGGTGAGGTTGAGGGTGTTGGTTCCCGGGCTCTTCTGAACGCTGATGACCACGCCCGGCAGCGCCCGGTCGGACGCGGTTCCCCGCTTGGGCGAGGGGCCGAGCCGCACGTCGGCCACCTGCCCGATCGTCACCGCCGCGCCGTTGTGATAGCGCACCAGCGTGTTCTTGATGTCCTCGGCGCTGGTGACACGGCCGGTCTGGCGAATGGGCAGTTCCTGATTCTCCCAGTTGGGGACATACCCGGCGCTGGCCGTGGAGTGCGCGCCCTTGGCCGCCTCGACCACGTCGGAGATGGTCAGGCCGTACAGGGCGAGTTGGTCCTGATTGACGTTGATCTGGTACTGCGGAAGCTCACCGCCGATGGCGACGACCTGAGCGACGCCCGGGACCGCGAGCAGTTTGTTCCGCAGATCGAACTCGGCGAATGATCGCATGTCCAACGGGCTGACCGAGCCATTGGGGCTGGACAGCGCCATGAGCATGATCTCGCCGGTAATACTGGTGACGGGCGTGATCTCTGCGTGCGCGCCGGGCGGGAGCGACTCACGCACTGCGGACAATCGCTCGGAGACCAGTTGCCGCGCGCGGTAGATATCGGTGCCCCAGTCAAACTCGACCCACACGATGGAGAGGCTGGTGGCCGAAGCGCTCCGGACCCGCCGCGTGCCCGGCAGACCGTTGACTGCCGTCTCGATCGGGAAGGTGACGTTGAGTTCCACCTCGTCGGCGGCCAATCCCCCCGCCTCGGTCATCACGACGACCGTGGGTGCGTTGAGTTCGGGAAAGACATCCACCGGCATGTTCTTGCTCTTGAGCCCGGCAAAGACGAGCAGCAGACCGGCGAAGACGACCACGAGGGAGGACTGGCGCAGAGAGAAGGCGATGAGCTTCGCGAGCATGGCTTAGTGGCTCCCTTCGTGGAATGTCCCGTCGGAGTGGAAGTGACCCGCCTTCTCTGCGGAACCACTCGTCGCCAGCATTAGCTGGAAGTTGCCGCCGAGGACGATCTCGTCACCTTCCTTCACGCCGCTGGCGATCACCACCCAGCGCCCGTCGGAGAGGCCGAGATCCGCCTCCATACGGATGACCTTGTCGGGGTTGGCGGGATCACGGCGGAAGATGATCGCCCGCGCGCCGTCGCGAACGACGGCGGACTGGGGGATCGCCAGTTCCTCGGTTCCCCCTGCGAGCGTGACTTCAAGGTGCGCCGACACGCCCGCGCGTGCCCACGGCGCGAGCGCCTCGGGAATCACAAGAAGGTCCACCGTGCGTTCATCCGGGTCGGCGGAGAGTCCGATCCGGAGCTCCCCGTTCATCGCGTCTTCGAGCGGCACACTTCCGCCCTGAGGCGGTGCGATCCTCGCCTCAAGGCCGTTGCGGAGCCTTCCGAGGTCGGACTGCAAACCACGCGCTCTGAAACTAATCTGATCGGGCTGAACGACCGTCACGATCTGCCCGTTCTCCTCCGCGAGACCGCCCGGCGTGATCCCGATCGCTTCAACGACGCCCGGCGCGACGGCGCAGACGACGAATCCGCCACCGGCCTCCAAGTCATCGTGGCCGCTTCCGCAATTGCTGCCTCGTTCCAGCGAATCACGTCTAGACTTCAGAGACCGGAGTTCGGCTTCGGCTTGCTTTTGCTGTGCTTGCAGCTCCGCCTCCTTCTCCATGACGTCCGCTAGTTCGGCCTGCGTGGCGTTGAGTGTGGCGCGAGCTTCGGTGAACTGGGCGGCGCTCCCGCCGCCAGCCGCTCGCAGATCCTCGAGTTGCTTGAGACGCTCTTGCCAGAGCAAGACCTTGTCCGCAAGGCTCTGCTCGTGCCGGCGATGGGCCTCCCTGAGTGGTCCCATCGAGTCGACCCGCGCCTGGTTCGCAGTGATTTGCTCGTGGAGGTCGCGCCATGCCGCGGCATCGACTCTGTACAGCGGTGTGCCCGGCTCCACCGACTGGTATTGGCTAACCAGGACCTCCACGCGGCCGGAAAGCGGCGTGCGGTACTCACGCCGCGCTGTGGGAAGGAACTCGAAGCGACCGGGCACGCGGAGCGTCTGCGCGACGCTTCGAGATTCCACGCGTGCGAAGGTGATGCCGAGGTTCTGGCGGACCGATGCGGGGATGTCCACGCGGTTGGAGGGAGCGGCTTCAGCGTCCTTTCCCGCGCTCCCTCCGGCTCCGGCCCCTTCGCTCCCGTGGTCGTGCCCGTCGTCCGAGCCGTGGGCTGCATCCTTCTTCTCGCAGCCGGTAAGCGTCAGAGCGAATGACATGGACAGAGACAGCCCGCCGATGAGCAGAATCTTCGAGATGGCGGCGAATGTGTTCTTCATGGTGTGTTCCTTGTCACAAGCCGATCAGCGGCCGGAGCCGCCGGAGGGCGTGTTGGAGTTGGGGCAGTGATCGAATAGGAGACGCCGGGCGCGGCGGAGCCACCATCGGGTTTGTGCAGGGGAGCCGGAGTGGAAGGCCAGACGGAAGGCACGGGGCCGAAGATCTCGTCGAGATCGATCGCCGCGATCGCCTCGTCACGTGCCGCCTCGACCAGCCCGACCTTAGCAGCCTGCAGGCGTGTCAGACTCTCCAGCAGCACGAGCGTGTTGACCTCGCCGAGACGGGCCACCTGGCGGGCATCGACGTACTGCGCATCCACCAGCGGCACGATCTCTGTCTCCAGCGTCGATCGACGCTGGGCTGCGGCCGCGAGTCGGACCTCCGCCGCGCGCAGCGCCGCGACGGTCTGTTCCAACGCCGCCTCGGCGGCAGCACGCGCGACCTCACGCTGCGCTCGCGCCTCGGCGATCCCGCGTCGGTTGGCGTTCAGAATCGGGATCGGCACGGACAGCCCCAGGAGAACCTGTTCCAGCTCGTTCTCGGTCCCGAACCCCGGGCCAATGCGCAAGTCCGGGTACTGCTTGCGAACCTCAAGTTCCAGGGCCTTCTCGGCGGCCTCGTACTCGGCTGCCGCGACAAGCATCGCCGGGCTGCTCCGCTCGATGTGCGCTGCCGTATTGCTCGGAGCAGATGCGATCCGCACGGGACCGATGCCCAGCGCCAGTAGCCGGAACGGAGCGTCGGGCGACATCCCCATGAGTTGACGCAGCCGCAGTTCCGCTTCGCGGGTCCGAGACTCAAGCAAGGCGAGGTCCGCGGCCTTTGTCGCCTTCTCGATCCGGAAGAGACGTGCCTCGATCCTGGCCATCTCTCCCGCAAGTTCCATCTTGTCGACCACCGAGAGGATCTGATCCACGCGGGACGAGAAGTCACGCGTAACCGCTAGTTGCGCGTCCATCGCAGACCATTCGCTCCAAGCGCGGCGCACCGACATCCGCACCGACCACTCGCGCTGTGCGACTCTGGCCAGCTCCGCCGCGTGCTCTACGCCCGCCCGTTGCTTCTCGATCTCCAGCCGACCCGAGATCGGGATCGTGAGACCAACGCTCGTGAACGCCTCCCACGGTACAGCGGTGCTTTGGATGATGCGTGTCAAATCGACGCCGATCGTCGGATCTTCCCAGAGCCCGGCATTCTCCGCTGTTGCCTGCGTCACTCCCGCACGAAGGCGAGCGACCCGCAGGTCGGCGTTGAAGACAACGGCGATGACCTCGGCCTCTCCGCAGCTGATGCCGTCGCGTGGATCGAACGCCACCGCCTCGCCAGATGACCCTGTGGACTTCGCCGCCAGGCTCTCCGCGAACGCCCGGACCTCCGAGCTTTCGGGCGTGCGGGCCAGGAACGCGGACTGGTGTCCGGGCAGGTCCGGCGGGCGTCGCTCGTACGACTGGCAGCCGCCCGCCGCGATTGCAACAAGCCCAGCCAGCGAAAGCACTTTGAGCCGCCGCACCGTGCCTTCTGCCTCAAATTCGTGTGATCGAACCATGAAAGTCTCCAAACGGCTAGAAGCTGAATTCATCAGGACCGAACTCGACCTGGAACTGCGGCGAGCAGCCCCGAACGCAATTCAACCCAGATTGTGGTGGGAACTAGGCCAATACCCGCGCAGACGCTAAGGAGGGTCCACAGCAGGAAAACGACATCGCCCGCCACGAGACGACAGTCCCGGCGGCGGAGGCGGAATCGTCAGCGCTAGATCAAGAGACGAGTGGTCTTCAGCCCGAGTACCTGAGCAGCAACGCTGAAATCAGGGGGCTGAACAAAAGCCGGGATGGCAAGCGGCGGCACAAGATCCCAAGCAGCCTCGATGGAGATAAGCAGCGGCACGACAGGCAAGCGCAAGTCTTGCGAGTCGCCTTTGCTCGGGACCTGCTGACCATCGGGCACCGGCACATGGAGATGGCACCCACACTCGTCAGGGGGATGAAACAGAGGGCTGTGCGGGCCATCCTCGTGACGCGAAGATTCCAAACAGCCGCTATCGCGGCTCTCGTGAGCATCGCAATGCCTGCAGGAATCAGCAACCGCCGTGTCGTGGCTGCCACAGTCGCCAAGGGGTATACACATCACCCGACCCGGACCCGAAGCCATCACGCCCTGCACAACGAGCAGGAGCACGGCGACGAGTTTGACGAGGGATAGGGGCATTTGAGAGGTGTATCGGCTGGAAAGGTCATATCATTTTAGCCCGCCCTAGGTTCGGTGTCAAATTGACAGCCCTGGAGCGTAAACCAGCATGCTGTGGTTATTTGACCGGCCGGGTCGGGGAGAGTCGGTTCGTGAGGGTTGCGGATACGGACACTCAACTCACCAGATGCCATCGCACGACCGCACCAGGTGAGATGCGCCCGTCCATCCGATCCTGGCGGCGACGGGCGTGAGCGGCAGAGCCCCGTTCGAAAACCGCTATCCACCCTCTACTTCAAGAGGAACCCTGGCCGAAAGGCCGGGGTTCTTTGCTTTCCGCCGTGGCCGGGAGTGGGTCCATAGGTTGGTCGTGAACGGCGGCCCTCGCTGGACGCGGCAGCGACACGTCAACCTGATCTCAGCCGCGGGGGCGCGCGGTTCGCTTCGTGCGCAGGGTTCTCGAGGGGCGGGCCAGGACGGGCGGTCATCGCGTGTCTCGCAGTCTTCAAGGGCGGGTCGCCCAGACAGCCCCACTGGCCGACCAGATGGGCCGAGAGTCTCTCCGGATCCCTCCGCGGAAGGGTGCCGGGTGAAGACTGGGTCTGGCCCGCTGGCGCGGTAACTACACCCATGTTTCAAGATTGGGGTCGGGAGCGCGGGTTCGGTCCCGACCCGTCGCGAATGGCGACCCGCCGGCGATGCCTCCGCTCACGCGGAGGTGCGGATCGTGTTGAGCTGCCAAAACTAGCGGGCCGCTGGCACGATGCCCGCCCGCCTGTATTCGCTAAGCAGCCGTTCTTCAGCCGCTTGATTCCAGTGGCGGGTTCCATTCGTGCGAGGTGCTACGCGATCGAGGAGGGCTTGCTCATCCGCAGATGTGCCAACAAGGCAGAACCACTTATCGCGGTCGTTCCCGAAGTGCGAGACCGTTCGAAACGCAAGTTCGTGGCCACTCGCGTCCCCCGCGCGCGCGATCGGCGTTCCGTCGCGATACTCGGCGCGAGTGACCACGGTAGCGCGGCGAATGAGCGGGCTGGCGATGATCGGGACATAGCCGTTGGCCGACGAATCGAACCTGAATCGTCGAGATCCAGGACCATCCTGAATCCAGGTGTTTGAGGGGATGAAGTCGACGAGGATAGGACCCACGTATCCCGTGGGGATGACCACCACGACCTCGGGTTCCGGCTCGCGGTACAGGCGGAACTCACGTGGATTTCCGGGCGAACCATCTTCGGGGAAGATGGGCCATTGAGCGATGTAGCCTGAAGCAGAAACTTTCCACGCTTTGCTTTCAAAGGCAGCCTCTTCGATCTCGGCCTGCCCGTCTGAGCCAGTCTCGACTGAGACGTCTTTTGGCTGGTTGAGGCACATCACGTAGCTGTAGTGGAGGTCGACTTGGGCTCCCTGGATCGGGGCATTTGACTCGGCATCAAGGACTGTGACCGTGACTGGCCCAGATAGATACCAAGCGAGGCAGCCGGGAAGGACCAGCAGCGCCGCACCGAGGGCAGAAATGCCTAGTGCCCGGAGTCGGTGGTAACGAACACGCGTCAGTGGATGCATCGGAAGGTCCCAGTGCGCTGGCATGTGCATTTGCGGATTCACGAGAATCCCCGAGCGGGCGAGGATAGATGACATCCGTGTGCGGGGCAGGTCCACACGCATTCCGAAGCCATAGCGGATCGCACCCCTCTCCTCTGACTCCGCTCACGCGGATGGACATGGTGCGTGGCAACTAGAGAGATCTAGAACCCTGCTCTGAGCGTGCCACGCCGGGCTATCCAAATCTCTTCTGCGAGCTAGATCCCTCAAACGTCTAAATCCCGTCCAGCTCTCCCTACTTCAAGAGGCGCGCGCGAAACTGGCGCGCCGAACGGTTCAGAGTGAGCGCCCTGGCCACACGGCCGGGGCGTTCGCGTTTTGCGGCGTGCGTACGCGCTTTTGCGACAAGGGGTTGCGTGCGTGGAGGTCTCTTGGGGTGGGCCAGCGGAGTGGATTGGCCGAGGTGCTGGCCGACCGTCGCGGTCGCGCTCGCGGAGTGTCTCTCCGCGCATCGAGAGACGTCTCCGCGGTCGGGTGTCTCTGGTTAACGCTCGCGGCGCGTTTATGTCTCGCGGGTCATAACCGCGGATTTGGGGGGTAGACAAACAGCCTTCTGCTGCCGCCGGGCGGGCGCGCGCTGCGATTGCGGACCCGCTAACGGGTAGCGACGCGTTGGTCGATGGCACATCCGCAGAATGGAAAGTCAGCTCAGTATCATTCAAGTTCACCACGGGTAATCACCCAGACTGCCCCAAGCCGGGGAGCTGATTGCCCGCATCAAGTTTCCGGTGTGGCGCGCTTGGTGGCCGTCGCATACTTCGAGGGCCACTCCGTGTCGAACGATTCCTTCCGCGCAAAGCTCGCAGAGGCGCTCAACGAGTCCTACAAGCACCGTTCCGTGGAGGGGGTGGCCTGCGTCGGCTGTGGTGGGACCAAAGGTCTTCTCGCAATGCATGTTCTGAAGTTTGCGCAGTCTGAGTCGGATCCGCTGCCTCCCGGATTCGTTCCGATGTCTGCAAGTGGTGGCACGGTTCGCGGTGCCTTTCCGGTCTGCAACATCTGTGTTCCAGCGTGTCCCAAGTGCGGCCTTCCCGAAGTCAATTCAACCGTGCGAGCAATTCATGCGCGACTCGGCTCCCAGCTACGCAATGCCGGTGCCGTTCTGATGTTGGGAAATGGCGTGTGTAAGCATTTCAGATTCCTCGGTATCCGATTCTGAGGGCCTCGCTGTTCGGGCTGAACCTTCCTCGGAGCTTGCCGCCTGAAACCTCCCGCCATCATTACCCTCGGATACGTCCCTGACTGCCGATTCATCCAATGCCGCGTCCTCGAGGGCGGCATGGGTGTCGTGTCGCAGCTTGTTGCCGTCCACGACCCTAGCCAGTGCTTCGCGTTGAAAACCGTCAAGGGCGCGAGCAGCATCAAGGATTTCGATCGTGAAAGCCAAACCTGGCTATCGGTATCCCACCATCCGAACATCGCACGGGCATTGGCGTTTGGAGCATGGCAGAACCTCCCCAGTGTTCTCATTGATTGGTATGACCAATCGCTGGGCGACATCCGCTTGTCAGAGATGACGGCGGATCGGATTGCGACGCTCCTGAGCGACATCGCTGAGGGCCTTGGATTTGCCCATAGTGAAGCTGGCATCATCCATCGGGACATCAAGCCGCAGAACATCCTGATCGACGCAGCTGGCCGAGCGCGTGTGAGCGACTTCGGCATTGCCCGATGCCTCCCACCTGCCGCTCGTAGTGAGCCAGGACCTAATGGTGACTCACCAGATCGTGGCCTGCACACGAGTGCTGCGGGAACTCCTTATTTCATGGCGCCCGAACTTTGGTACGGCGGACAGCCAAACATCGTCTCGGACATCTTCTCGCTGGGGGTTACCTTCTTTCATCTGCTCACAGGGAGCCACCCGCACGCCGGGCCGTTCCGGGATAATCCATCGCGGCGGCTCGAATTCCTCCAAGATTCCATCAGGGGGCCCGCGGACGATGCACGGGCCCTGGCACACGGCTTGTGCCGATGCCTTTCCCTGCGCACGTCAGACCGTCCCTCTTCCTACGAAGAAGTCTCCGAATTAGCGGTTCGTGCTGGCGCCGAACGACGCCAGCCTTCCCGGCTCATGCGCACTTCCCTGCAAACTGCTGCGAACGCTGCACTCGTTGGCGCCATGGGAAATTCTCAAGATGCCGCGGCGATTCTGAAGCAGGGCCTTGCTCAAGTTCCGGACGATCCAATCCTGCTTGGCGCACTTGCGGACCACCACGCTCGAACTGGCAACCTGGACCGCTGCGACGCCATCCTGGTTCAGGCATACTCGCTGCTGCAGCGGTCAAATGGCGTGCACAATGACGAAGTTCATGTCCGACCGGCAATGGCCTGGGCTTCGCGCTTGATTGACAGGCAGAATTGGACCGAAGCGAACGCCGTGATTCAAGAGGCGGCCAGATGGACTTCGACGCCACGCGCGCAGAACTTCCGAGCCATCTCGAATCGCGAGGTTGGCGAGTTCCCGGAGTTTGGCTGGCACCTCCTCTACGTCGGCCACTTTGCCGAAGCTTACGAGGTTCTATCTCGGAGTCCTGCGCGCGCTGTTCCGACAAAGCAGCAGGTCGTCTGGTGGATTGCGGCCGCCGCGCTATCTAGACAAGACAATTCTGTCTTTGATGACATCTCGCACTACGCACTTGGGCATGAGTGCTCTCATGAACTGACGGGTCATGATCTGCCATTTGCTCTCGCAAGCTGGTGGCTTCATTGTCATGTAAATCCGGTCTTGGCGCAGAGGCTGTATTCGTCGAATCGGCCGATGGTGCTCTCTGCGCTTTCCAAGATCGAAGCCACGCACGGCTTGGAAAGGGGCAGCCTCGCGGTACCCGGCAATCGGCGGTCACATGCCGTGCTACTTGCCGAAATCTTTCGATCATTTACAGGCAGGAGTGCTGATGAAGCTGCTCAACTTCTTCCAAAATCCTGACTGGACGAGGTTTCAGCGACTTCCGGTTGCGGTGCAGCGGGATGCATTCGCGCTCTCAAGCCTTCATCTTGGAATTCAAACAGCGATCTCGCGGCATGTCGGCGATGCGCTGACGGAATCGGCGCCGCCAAGGCAGAAACAATCCAATGCCGCGGTTGTCGCCGCCCGCCAGCTCGAGATCTTGCGCGAAAGCGCCGTGATTCGAAGCGAACTACACCTTAGCCTGCTCTCGACGCTGCAAGGCAATGCGTTCTCGCCCATCCAATGGGAGTCTTTCGAGCCCCATCGAGCCGCGGGGATGCTCGGCGCTCTGGCGATGCGCCAGTTTCGCTCCGAAGTTGCAGCCACGGCCGGGCTTGGCATTGAAGGCGCTGGGTACTCATCGAAGGCGATTGATTCAGAAGCGCAATTCATGGCGGTTGCCGCAAGCTCTGCGGGCTTAACCAAGTGGCGCGCGGACGGCCGCGTCGTCGCACGCGTGTACCAATCGATTTATCGCGGTACCCGGAATTCGCTTCTGACAGAACTGCCGAAGCGCAGCGCGGAATTGTTGCCGCGTGATCGAGGAGAGTGGAAAGCCTGGCTTCTCGAATTGCCGACTCAATGGAGGGCCGAACTTCTTGAGCTTGGAGAGGCGCTCGCCAAGCAGCCTGCGGCGGCGGTTCGCACAAAGATGCCGACAACGAGTTCGGCTCAGAATCCCGAGGTCGCGATCGCGCGACTGAAGCGTGAACATCCAGTTGCATTCATTCCGCTGCCGGAGTTTGTCGAACTTCAGAAGCGAGCTGAAGTTGCGTGTCTCGAGGCGATCAAGCTGGCATCGCTTTCGGAATACGAGATTCAGCGCCTGGCCGGGAAGCCCGCAATGGCAGCTCTCTTCTTCAATATTGCCCTACTGGCTGATTGCCAAACGCTGGCTAACTCGATCGTCATCGCAGCAGCATCGACCGTGGATCCGGACTTTCGAACGACGGGCGGAGTCAGCAAGGCACTCTTCAAACTTCATGACCACAACGTGTGCCTCGCGCAGGCACTGGCTAGCAATCACGCCTCGGCCTTCCGAGACGGCGCGCTCGTCACGGCTGACGAATTGTCACGCCTACTTGAGCTGCACCGGACAAGCGTGCGCGACTACTTCCGCACGTCGCAGACCAATCGGGTTGATCGGCTGCACGCGCTGGTTCAAGGCACGATGTTGTTGCGTTCGATTGCACGATCGCCAAAGCTCGAGCCCGTGCTTCTTACCTGCGTTGAAGACCAGATCTCATCGATTGCTAGAAAGGTCGAGGAACTCGCGGTGGGTGATCTCTGGGACTGGCCTCGCCAATCTGAATACCTCGACCGCGCGATAAAGCCACGAGGCAAGAGTTCCTTAAGCTGAGTTGGCTCAAACAGCTCTTCGGATGCGGTGGCAGGCTTGCGCTGAGCAGTCTCACGCGGACAGTTACTCGCGCAATCTCGCACTTCGATTCGACGCCTTTCCGCCAAACATTCTCCCCCGATTCGGAAGACTCGCCTCCGGACCGCGGAAATACAAGGGTAGAGGCATCGCGCACTCCGCCCTTCCATGACCAACCACCACGAACACGCCACCGACACGCGGCGCATCCGCGCCGTCGGCGACATCCTCGCACGCGGCATCCGCAGGCTCGACGACATGCGCCACGGGCGAATCGTCGCGGAATCCGCCGCGACATCCCTTGATCTCGTGGCCGAGTCGAGCGTCACTGTGCCGGTCGCGGAGCGCCCGCGGCCAGAGGAGGCACGATGATCGCGACCGGAGTTCGATTCGACGTGGAGGCCGAGCGCAGGAAGCTCGGGGCGATGACCGCAGGCGAGCTGCGGCGGCGGTACCAGGAGATCGGCGGCGACGAGGCTCGCAGCCGCAACCGCGAGTACCTGATCCGGCGCATCCTGTGGATGCTGCAGGCGGGCGCGTACGGCGGGCTGAGCGAGCGGGCGGCGGGACTGGCCGACGCGCTGGCGCGTGAGTTCGACGTGCGGGCCACGCCGCCGCGCACGCGGGACGCGGCCGCCCCGGGGCCACGGACGGCTCCGGAGCGCGACGGGCGGCTCCCCGCGCCGGGGCGGGCGATCGTGCGCCGGTACAAGGGCGAGACGCTGCGGGTCACCGTGCTGGCCGACGGCTTCGAGTTCCGGGGCGAGCGCTACGTGACCTTCCCCCCTGAAACCGTACCAAGCCGGATTTTGGTATCCGGCGCATTTCAGGAGGTCAGGTCATGCCAGGCAAGCGTTTCAAGGCGGAGGAGATCGTCAACAAGCTGCGTCAGGCGGACGTCGAGCTCGCCCGGGGCAGCACGGTGGCGACGGTGTGCAAGCTGCTGGGGATCACGGACGCGACGTACTTCCGCTGGCGCAAGGAGTACGGCGGGATGAAGGTCGACCAGGCGAAGCGCCTGAAGGCGCTCGAGCAGGAGAACGCGCGGCTGAAGCGGCTGCTGGCGGACGCGGAACTCGACAAGGCGATCCTCAAGGAGGCCGCCAAGGGAAACTTCTGAGCCCGGCGCGCCGCCGGGCTGCGGTCGAGGA
>Ga0078894_10000970_pt1 | contig 20668 bp, 4 predicted proteins | sample LauGreSu1BDMLBSD_2_FD_67506 | JGI IMG/M metagenome (GOLD analysis project Ga0078894, IMG submission 67506) | Freshwater lake microbial communities from Lake Michigan, USA - Su13.BD.MLB.SD (version 4) (version 4) | ecosystem: Environmental > Aquatic > Freshwater > Lake | place: Lake Michigan, USA... | reverse complement strand
TTGCACTACTGGTGGGCCCTCGCGGACTTGAACCGCGGACCAAAGGATTATGAGAACAGAAACCCAGAGCTGAACTCCATAAACAGGGGGTCTGCAAGCTTCAAATATCGATGTGTAGTGAAATGTGTATTTGCCGAAAACCTTGCCAAATTAATCGTCAAATCTACAATTTCCGTTATCGTCATAATTCACGCAGACAATTTCCATACTACTTCCACCATTGCCAACCTTGCGGTAATCGCCGCCCGCATCATTTGCCGCGACACCAGATCTATAGATTTCTGAAAGAATCAATGCAGCCAAACCATCGAATGATGCGCCATTACTTAAATTGGATGTATAAGTATCAATGATTCGATAAGTGCTGCCCGCGGAAACTGTAGGGGTCACATTAGTGCCCGCTCCAGTATTAAAAATAACTCGACCTTCTACAGAAGTCAGCGTGTAGTCTTCTGCCGTGCTTGTACCAACTGTAATTTGATTGGCTGTGTATTCTTGATTACCTAAGGTAGTAATATTGCCAGCCAAAGTAATATCGCCCAAATATTGCGTTTGTGAAATATCGGCAAACCTTGGCGACCCTACTGTTTCTTGCAAACCAGTCACAACTGTTAGAGTTTTTAATGGCTTAATTGCTCCAACATCACCATAAATTGAAACAGTTGGTTCTTGATTAGCCAAATAGGCTACTGATCGAAGCATTAAATCATGGGTATTAGCAGTTGTATCATTAATTGTGCCCCAGAACGTAATTGCAGGATCTTCAGATATCAACGTTCTAACTGTTCCATTAACGCCATTATTTCCAATCACGACATTTGCTGGAGCATTACTGCTGCCATATGTTTGAGTACCGAATGTTGTGATGTCAGCGTTGATATTGATCGTATCAGCCAACACCGTTAAGTTGTAAATATTATTTAATGAATGCTGAGCAACATAATCCGCATATGTGATACCTACATGACCAACATTCCCATTAAATGTCACCGAACTAGTTCCTGCATTGAGTGTTATTGAGCCGCCCAATGAAACTGTATTGTTATAAATTTGCGCGCCAGAAGTTGTTATATGGCTTGACAAAGTAACAGGACCATTAACGGTTAAACGTGGCAATGTGACACCTGAACTCACACCTAAAGTACCGCCTGAAGAGGTGACTGAGCCAGTTCCTAATGCATTCGTAGAGCCCAAAATAATTGATTTATTTGTAATGTTCACACCGCCAGTAAAGGTGTTATTACCAGACATGGTCAACAATCCAGTTCCTGACTGCGTAACTGAACCAGCGCCAGAAATATTGTTAGCCAAGGTGTAGTTACTAGATTCATTGATAACTAGCACACCATTATTTTCAAAAAGAACTCCTGACGCGGGCGCATTAGCACCCAAACTCACATGGTCATACTTAACACTTACTCCTGATGGGATAACTACATTAGCCACATTCGATAGAGTTGGTATTGCCCCACCAGCCCAGTTTGCGGCATCCGACCATGAACCACCAGTTTGACCAACATACGTAACAGAATTCAACTGATTAATTTGGCCTATATTTGCAGTCAAGGTTGAAGTGTTTAATGCGTAGTTGCCCTTATCTGCTCCTGTGAGAGATAGGTCAATATTGACAGCTAGACTTGATCCAACATTTGAGGTCGCCGAAAATCTACCTAAACCAGTCACACCAATAACATCATTAGTTAAGACACCAGATCCCGAGATATTCAAAGGTATGTTGGTAATCCTATCGTTGCCATCATATGTTTTTGATACTCCAGAAACTAAATCAGTTGCCGTCAAAGTCAAAGGATTGATTTTTAAGGAACCGGTTACAACCAAGTTATTACTAAAATTCGTACCATTAACTATGGTGTTGCTTGCCTCGATGTTGTATTGCCCAACGTTGGCTTTCCCAGAAGAACTTGTCGTTACTCCTAATCCGCGCAAAGTGAAATTGGCTGTTGTTCCAGCACCATCATCAACACTAATATCTGAATTTGAAATCCCAGGCGTCAAATCAACAAGAATGTTTCCTGAACGTAAATATTGAGCAGTTACCTTGCCAGAGTAATTTGGGGAACTACCATAAGTAGTAGTAACAGCAGCAACTTTTACCAAAAGAGTATCGGCCGGCACAATTGTGTAATTACCAGCCACATAAGAAAGACTGTAGTTACTTGATGAGAAACCGGTTGGCATTAGGACGCCTAAGTACTCACCATGAGAATTGACAGATGCATTTGTGCGCGTAATGGTCGGCGAACTAGATAGAACAGTGATTGTTTCGCCAGCTAAAAGACCATTCACTAATAGTCCAGCATAACCTCCCACACATGGTGATGGATTACAGTTAGATGATGACCCTTGAGTATCGGTTTGAGTTACAAACTTTGCATCATTCACTGCGGTTATGGTCAATGGTGCTCGCGTTAAAGATACAGTATTGGTGGTCGTTGTAGATGGCGTTGAGTTAGCAGATGAATTAATTTCATAATTAGAGGCCAATGCGCCACCTAAAGTCATCCCAGTGACACGAGTAGCACTAGCAACGTTTTTGTTATTAACAACAAAGCTTACAAGAGTTGCATTAACATCAGAACCAACTAGCCCAGTCAACACATAATTAGTTGGCAAAATAGTGGTTGTGCCTGTGTAGACCCCTGTTGCAGAAATACCTAATGGAGCTGGGGTGACGTTAACTGAACCAGATGCACCAGTTACCGTGTAATTTGAATTACTTAATGACAAGCCTCCAAAGTTCACAATTGACTGAGAACCAACATCAGCACTTGCAATTGCCAAACTTCCAGAAATATTTGATGTGTCACCAGAAACTAGATTTGTAATAGTTAAGCCACTTCCATTAACAACACTAGATCCTGTATAGGTGACATTGCCTGATAGAGTGATAGGAAGTTTGTTAATTGTTAAAGTACCTGGGGTATAAGTAATAGTGTAGTTAGAGGTGTTGAAGGTGCCACCAGTAGCCAAGCTTGGCGTCAAGGCATAAGTACCACCGGCTGCAGCTGTAGCCAAGCGACCATTATTAGTATCTGTAATCGTTACACTGCCAATCGTCTCACTATTGACCAAACCACTCGATGTAAATGCTGTAGAGCCTGAGCCATAGGTCTTCACATCACCATATGTCTTACTGTCATTGTTCGCGGTGATCGTCAAAGCCTTCTGGTTAATCGTCAAAGTACCAGGTGCATAAGTAATACTGTAATTGCTCAAACCTGTACCTTGGGCAGCAGATGCCAAGATACCATCAGTAGAACCGCTATAAGTACCGGCTGACTGCGTTGCGGGTACTGTTGTACGTGTGCCCTGCTTCAATGTCACACTGGTAATACTGTCACTATTCACCAAACCTGACGATGTATAAGCACTGGTGCCTAAAACCAAAGCTGTGCCATATGTTGTTGACTGAGCATCAGATGTGATCGTCAAGGCCTTCTGGTTGATTGTTAATGCATTTGCGTTACCAGTTGCTTGTGTAAAGGTGTAGTTGCCGTTATTGGCTGTTAAGCCAGAACCGTTAATTGCATAAGTACCAACAGTGCTCGTACCTGTCGCTGTTGTACTGAACAACAAGGTACCTGTGGTTGCAGTACTGGCCGTCTCACTATTCTTCCAACCAGTCACGCTGCCAGCATTCACACTTGGGGTTGAACCATACGTACTTGTTGCTGCTGTCGCGTTATACGTTAATACTGCTGGCGTGATCGTTAATGTGCCATTGTTATACGTGATGTCGTAGTTAGCATTATTAGCATTCGTGAGGCTATTCTGTGTAATCGATACATCACCGACATTCGTTGTCGCTACCGCCGCCGTTGCAACACTGCCTGTCAATGTTTGGTTGTTATACATACCACGGCTAGTGCCTGCACCATTAGCCGCTACCGCATAAGTCAATGTTGGGTTGGCTTCACCATAAACACGTGTTTGGTTATCAGCCGTCACCGTCACAGGACGACGATTCACGGTCAATGTGCCATCTGCATAGCTGAACTGGTAGTTAGCAGCAGCCAAGTTATTAGCAGCTGATGTAATGGTATAGCTGTTGACGTTCGAGGCAGCCGTTGCTGTTGTACTAATGGTCGGCGCTCCAGTAATACTTGCTGAAGTAGCGTTCTCACTATTCACATAACCTGTGATGCTATAAGTTAATGTTGGGTTGTTATCACCATACACACGTGCCTTGTTATCAGCCGTTACCGTCAAAGTCGCCTTATTCACAGTCAAGGCACCAGCGGTGTAAGTGATGCTGTAGTTAGAGGTATTAAATGTGCCGCCAGTGGCCAAGCTTGGCGTCAAGGCATACGTACCACCAGCTGCAGCTGTGGCCAAGCGACCGTTATTGGTATCTGTAATCGTTACACTACCAATCGTCTCACTATTGACTAAGCCACTTGATGTAAATGCTGTAGAGCCTGAGCCATAGGTCTTCACATCACCATATGTCTTGCTGTCATTGTTCGCGGTGATGGTCAAGGCCTTCTGGTTGATCGTTGCACTGACAGTGCCACCGACCAAGGTGTAGTTGGTGTTGCTCAGCGCCAGAGTGCTGCTTGCAAAGCTCGTATAAGTAGCGGCATTGGCGCTGGTTGTCGCTGCATTACCACTAACAATTGTAGGTACCGCATCACTGTTATAACGCGTGCCACTGATACTGTATGTATTGGCATTACTAAAGTTCGCATCACCGTTATAAGCCTTACTAATGGTTAAGTTCAAGATCGCTGGGTTCACCACATAATTGACCGCACTGGCTGCTGGATTAAATTCATAATTCGTTGAGCTCAGACCACTGGCATAGGTCAAACTGTACGTTGCAGCATTTGATGTAGAGCTTGGCGCATTGGTGATTGTTGCAGTGCCAGATAAGCCCGCTGGCGCACTGATACTTGAACCACCCGTACCTGTAGCCGCACTGTAATACGTGTAATTAATCGTTGGTGTTGATCCGTAAGTACTACTCTGACCAGATCCAATCATCACATAAGCATTGGCTTTTGTGATTTCACCAATAGATCCAGAAATACTTGTTGGTAACGAGTAATTATTTAAATCCGTTCCAGAATCAGCCAAATAATCACTGCTTACCAATGAAACAGTCACCAACTTAGATGAACCTGCATTAGCGTTATTATATGTACCAGAAGTTTTAGTAACAGTTGCACCTTCTCCAGCAGAGAATCCTGATAATGAGTAATTAGTCGAAGTCAGCGTGGCAACATCAGTACCGTCATACTCTTTAGTAATAGATCCGGTTAAAGTCCCAGTAACGGTTATTAACCTGCGATCAACCGTTAGAGTTCCATTGCCTGAACTTGCATATGCGAAGCCATATCCAGCATTAGCAACTGCTGTTGCTGAAATTGGATAAGTGCCTGTATTAGCATTGATATCTGCTCCACTTGATGAAACTGTTAATGAACTAAATATATCAGATGCAGTTACGGCAAGATAAACATTGCCATATGTTGATGCACTAGTTTGAAATGCGCCAGTTAGACTGTAGTTACCACTTAAATCAACAGTATCACCATAGATCTTTTGTGCATCTGTTGTTGTTATCGTTGGGCTATTGCTAAACACGTAGCGATTACCAGACCCAATTGAAGATGGCGGCGCAGTGATGTAAGTCGATCCCCAGTAAGCCTTATTGCCACTTAGCAAGCCATCAAATCTATTCGTTGAAGGTGCAGCACTATAAATAATCCAGCGACCAGAGCTAGCGGATACAGCAGAGGATCCGCCGTAGTTTGTGAAGTTTCCTGCAGTCGCCAGAATTAAATCACCTTGTGATGTTGAGATGGATGAGTTCAAACTATTGTAGATATAAGTACTCGTAATCACATTGATTGGATCAGTAAAGTCAACCGACCCATTAAATGAAATACCCGCTAAATTATTAAAGATGATGCGAGCAAATCCATCATTGAAAATTCTAGTACCGCCAACACCATTAAATAGGGATGCAGATAAATTTAAAACATAGGCTGAACCACCTATGCTCATATTATTGTTGTCACCATTAATTACTAGAGTGCCCGGACCATTAAATCCTGAGCTCTTAAAATTAGCGGAGGTAAGCGTACCTTTAAGAAGTAAGGATAAAGTTGCGTCCGCGCTTACAGTCGTCGTTCCTGTATAGCCAGTGGTATCCGTTGCAATCCTGTTGAACAATACAGTGCCAGTATTAGTAACATTACCGATAGTCAAATTTTTACCTGCCCCAGTAATTGGAAGTGTTTTGACTGTTAAGGTAGCCCCACTGGCGGCTGCCAAGATTGAATCAGCAATTAAATTAACGCCCCCTGTAAGTTCGCCGCCACTTCCAGTACTACTAATCAGCGCGCCTCCTTGCAGGTTGATTAGTCGAGAAAACGACAAGCCAGCAATGTCTAAAGTGCCGCCTAAGTTAACAAGTGGCGTACGCGAATTTCCTAGCGCTGTTGCGTTTGATATCTTTAAAATACCCTCATTTACTGTCACGTTATAAACACCACTTGAAGCACGTGACATGGTCCATGAACCAGTACCGGCTTTAACTACTGAAATCAGTGAATCAAAAAGTGGATTAAAAGAACCCTCGCCGGAACCCGTCAATGTTAAGTTTCGGCCAAACGTACCAGAAACGGCTAAGGTTCCAGATGTACCCGATGTGGCATTGGCAAAAGTAAGCAGACCCGATCCTGATGAATCTATCGTTCCATGATTGCTTCCGACTGTAAACAAACGATCAGTTGATGCAGCAGCACCGGTATATCTCAAGGTGGCGGTCAAGCCATTGAGAACAAGATTAGCAGCGGCAGAACTAGAACGACCAATCCCACTTACAACACCTCCATTACTCAAAACAGAAATAGAGAGTACCCCCTCCTCAATGCTTGTTGATCCTGTGTAGCTATTTAAGCCACTTAATGTCCAAGTACCTGCGCCCATTTTCTTAACTGCTGTTGTACCGGAACTAGGGTTTGTCAAAATTGAAGTTAGGGTGGCATCGCCTGTGCCGGTAAGCACCAAGGTACCTGAAGAACTGGCACTACTTACAAGATTCCCCGGATTGCTAAAAGTCAAAGCGCCAGTTCCTGATGCATTGATCGTCGCGATACCGGTGGTATTTATTGTGAACAAACGATCTGTTGATACACCTGATCCTGTGTAAGCTATAGTTGCATTAATACTCGAGGTTCCAATAACTAAATTAGAGGCGGCACTTGTTGAGGCACCAATTGAACTTGCTAGACCACCATTAGCCAATGTATTAACAGACAGTTCTCCTTGACTTAAGGTAGTGATTCCGCTGTAGGTATTTAAGCCAGCCAATACCCATGTGCCTGAGTTAGATTTTGTTAGGGATGCTACATAGCCACTTGGATTACCCCAAACTGGGGTCAATGTTGCTGTGCCGCTACCATTCAGTGTCAACGTATTATTTGATGTACCACTATTAATAATATCTCCAGCGTTACTAAAAGTAAGTGTGCTACTTCCGTTAGCAGTGATGGTTGCACCTGAACCAGCAACCGTGAACAAACGATCGCTTGATGCAGTGCCGCCCGTATAAAGCAAAACTGCATTGTCACTGATGACTAAATTGGATGCGCTATTGGCTGCCGCACCAATTGAGCTAGCCACACCACCATCGGTCAATGAATTTACCGAGAGTGTTCCAGAAGTAATTCTAGTCACCCCAGTATATGTATTTAACCCAGACAAAACCAAGGAGTTGAGTCCAGTTTTCGTCAGCCCCCCAGCGCCGGTTGCGATAACACCCTTAATTTCCCCTGGACCACTAAAAGTCAAGTCAAAGCCATTGCCGGTGATTTGACCAAGATTACTAAGGTTTAGGCCATTAGAATTAGTCCCTGAAACCACTATTGAACTGCTACTACCTAGGCTAAGTAGGCCGGAATAGGTAATCACGGCACTTGAACTGCTGGCCACCCTCAAGGCGCCACCTGAGCTGATGCCAGTACCGTTCAGCGTTAAGGGCTCACTGGTAGATAGACTGATACCGTTCAAATCTAATACGGCACCTGAATTCACAACCGTACCAGTAGCCACAGTACCTAAAGGAGAATTTCCTGCAGAACCTACAGCTCCGAGCTGCAGCGTACCATATGCCACTGTTGTTAAACCCGTGTAACTATTATTGCCGGCAACTCTAACTATGCCAGTGTAATTTGCGGCAGTTGTACCTCTAGCATAGACCGTCGTCGAGGCAATACCATAAGTAACACCATAATTACCAGACAAAGTAGACGTTGTATTTAAGATTAACGTTGCGCCACTTACCACGGCAATTCTTGAATCTGCCATTAAGGTAATGGCGCTGCTTACCGCTGTTGTATTTGCGGCTGTGTTAATTAGTACTCCGCCATTAAGAGAAAATGCTTTCGAAAAATTATTGCCACTTGGAAGCAATAAGGCGCCATCAGCATCCACCCTGACCAAGCTCGATGAATTAAGTGAGGTTACATCACTTAGAGACAAGGCTCCATAAGCAATAATGGTATTTCCACTATACGAGTAAACTTTTGGTGACGTTACGCCACCAAAAGTTACCCTACCCTGCAAATCACTGGTACCTATCGTTACATTAAAATCACCAACGATTCCGCCTGAAACTGTAACGGAACCACTAGTAGAATGGGTTGTAGCACCAGCAATTATAGAGTCCGCCGTTAATGTAATAACCCCTGTAAATACGCCAGCACTGCTTGGTGAGTTAGCTGACAATATCCCACCATTAAGAGTAATTGCATTGCTTACGGTGTAATCGAAGTTAGAAAATCTACCATTAGAATTAATTGTCACTGCACCAGTTCCAACAAAACCCGTCGATAGCGGAGCAAAGTAAGCCCTCAGCTGCAAAATTCCGTAATCGACTATTGTTCCACCGCTATAGTCGTTTGGCGTTGAATTTTGAAATGAAACGGTACCCCTGTTATTTGCATCACCTATAGTAATTGCAAATGCGCCAGTGATTTTTCCAGCGCCATTATTTGTAACACCAATATTTAACGTTGCTCCGGTTGCTGCCGTTAATTTCGAGTCAGCTAATAAAGTAATACTGTTACCCCAACCAATTCCACCTGCAGTTGTAGTATTGCTATTCGTCAACGCGCCGCCATTTAAGGTGAATGATTTTTGTACTATAAGACCATTCACATCTAATGTTCCACCAGCATTAACTTTAACAAGCGAAACATAGGAGTTTGGGGGCGCATCTGTAGGAAATGCACCAGAAACCCCCATTTTGAGAATGCCTGCATTGATATTCGTATCACCTGTATAGGTATTTGAACCATTTAACGTCCAGGTGCCAGTGCCAGATTTTATAAGGCTTGATTTATAAACCGTAGCGGCCGGATTACTCAATATCGTTGTAAGCACTCCTAAACCGCTACCTGTCAGGGTTAACGTTGGAGATATTGTCGTTGAGCTAAATACAATCTTATTTGCTGTTGATGAGCCGTTTCCAGCCCAACTCAAAGTTCCTGTACCAGAGGCATCTAATGTTGCACCATTTGCTCCGATCGTGAACCAACGATCAGTAGACTGCTCAGTTGTTCCAACAAATTGCAAAGTACCGCCATTAATCACTAAGTTCGCTGCCACACTAGAAGATTGACCAATGCCACTTGGACTGCCGCCGTTAGCTAATGTTGCAACTGAAAGAACGCCACCATTAATTGTTGTAGCACCAGTGTAGGTATTAGCCCTACTTAAGATTAAGATTCCGCTACCATCTTTAGTATATCCATGGCTACCTGAGACAATTCCTGACAAGGTTAATTGTGTTCCAGCTACTGAGAATATGCTGTCGCTCGCACCCAACGAGATTGCACCACTTAGCGAACTAGTTCCAGTTGAAGTGGCTAATATGCCGCTGTTAATAGTGATTGCTTCCGCACCAATAACCACGTTTTGAAGATCAAGGGTTGCACCGCTCGCAATGGTTGTTCCTGCACCTGTACCAGTTGCCCCCAAGCCATTTGCATTAGTAATTATTAAAGTACCCGCATTAACGGTTGTCGAACCAGTGTAGGTATTCGTACCGGAAAGTGTTAAAGCGCCACCCTCCAGCACCAAATTAATCTTATCTTTAATTAAGCCGGCAAAAGTTGTTGTTCCGCCACTGACCGTTAAGGTTGATGTGGTCGTATTCGAGTTTGTAATTGAAGTGTTGACTAATCCTGTTGCTGATGCAAAGGTCTGAGTGACGCCATTCAAATCCAAATTACCAGAACCGCTTAAACTCAAACCGGATAAATTTGAAATTGATCCGCTAGAACCGAGCTGCAGGGTTCCAGCCTGAACTGTGGTAGCACCGGTATATGTATTTGCACCATTTAAAATCAATTTCGAATTCGAAGCTTTTTGAACGACGCTTGTGATATTAGAACCAAGCGAAGCGTTAACAGTTACATCTCCTCCGGTCCCAGAATTTATAAAGCTTCCTGAAAAATTTAGGGCTGCATTACTAAATGTAATAGAGCCTAAGTAGCTACCTTGTCTTACTGCATTAACCGAAAAATTATTAGAACCAGTTATTCCGCCAGAAAGCGTGATGGCATAAGCATCATTATTTAATGAAATTATTCCATTAGAGTTAAGATAGATTGGATTTGTAAGAGTTGTATGATTTACAACTCTTAAAACTACAGAGGCATTTCCAGTTACGTCACCTAATGAAATCACACCTGAGGCTTGAGCTCTCCAAACTTCAAGTGTTCCTGATTTAATTTCAATACCGCCACTGAGGTTATTACCTGACGCCGTCAAAAAAAGAGTACTGGTAGATGACGTATCTTTGATAATCGATCCAGCGCCTGTAATATTTCCGCCGAGAGTAATATCTGCCGATGATGAATGCTTAAAGGTGGCGCCACTTCCAATTTTTATTGCCAGACTCCCTGTATAACTTGTGAAACCTGAGCTCCCAGCAACTTGGAGGGTGCCGCCAGAAATATCTATTTCATTGCCATAAACACCAAAAGTATTAGCGCCTCTCAAAATTAAGGTGCCAGATCCTGTTTTAGAAAATCCATAATCACCAGAAACCACTCCTGACAGAGTTAACTGCGCACCAGTTACTGAGAAATAACTATTAGTCGCACCCAATGCAATATTGCCACTTAAAGAACTCGTTCCGGTTGTAGTTGTCAATGTACCGCCGTTGATTGTTATTCCCTCTGAGCCAACAGTAACATTCTGAAGATCAAGGGTTGCGCCACTAGCAATTGTTGTGCCTCCAGAAGTTGAACCTAGACCGGTAGCCTTAGTAATTGCTAACGTTCCAGCATTAACTGAAGTCGTACCCGTATAGAGATTAGAAGCGTCCAAAATTAAAGCGCCCAGACCTTCCTTGGTAAAACTAGCGTTTGTTCCAGAAATAACTCCACCATATGTAGAGTCTCCTGACTGAGTCACACTCAAACCGCCACTGGAAGCTAATGAAATATTACCGGTACCTGAAAAAGTAGCTCCACTTACAGTCACAGATTTAGCAGTTATTTGCGCATTAACAGTCACGGCACCAGCAGCTTGTAAAACAACCGTTAAACTTGGCGCATCAATACCACCTGGAAAGGTAGAGTTATCATAATTAAAAGTAATATTTGCGCCAGAAATGAGAGTCAAAGTTCTATTACTGGAAGTACTTATGGTGCCATCACCTTGAATAGTGATATTGAAACCACTGTCTGATTGAACTGTTACATTACCGTTTGTTAATGCATTCTGAATGACTGTTCGAGCAATAAAACTTGAATTTATTGAACCAACGGTTAAGTAAGTTCCATTGCTTGTGATAGCGCCAGAGGAATTGGTGTAGTTGACACCATCAGCATTAATAACAATATGGTAAGGATCCAAAAGCCAATTACCCGATTTTCCGAGTGCCGCTGTGCTCACCTTGATTGCGTCCACTTTCAATAAACGCCCCGAAGTTTCTACCTGTCCACCGTCACCATCATTGACACCACCTTTAGCATAAATGCTTCCGTGAGCGCTTGTCACGGAATGGATATTACGAATATCACTCCATAAAACCACTTTACCGCCATGTCCGTTTTGAGTCGCGCTCGCATCAATAATGGCGTCTTGGTTCATAATGACTGAAGTTGCTTGACGAACCGAACCACCACCCTGCCAATCGCCACCGACCAAAATATTGCCACCGCCCAATGAGCCTGTTGCCTGAAGATTTGCCTGATTATCTAGAAGAATAGATCCAGCTTCTAGAACGATTTGACCTGCTATTGCAGATCGAGAATTGACTGAAATATCGCCATTTATGATTAATGCATTAAAAGCATCAATGCGAACTGTTCCGCCCAGGCCAGAACCAGCATTTGTTTGAATAATTGCATTTAAATAATTGATATCCCCTGAATATGAAATCAGGGCAATCTCACCGCCTGAATTTGTACCGGTTGCTTCCAGCGTTGATGCATTGATGATGGTTTGCTGGAGACCGGCAACCGAAATTGCACCGCCACGCCCCTGACCTCCATTGGTTTGGATATAACTTTCCGTGATATTGACGCTGCCATTTAGGGAAATAATCTTAATTTCTCCACCATCGCCACCGTTGGCTTCGATCGTGGCATCGGCGATAAGAACCTCATCTTGACCCTCAATGGTGATTATTCCTGCCACTGAATTTGGAGTGTTTCTTGCATTTGCTCGGAGTAAACCAGTGATATTGATGCGCCCTGCCAAGAGTGCAATCAGTGGTGAAGAGCTATTAATATCTGGGCCATAACTGAATAAACTACCCTTCACCTGAATTGCTTGAGCTTTCGCCTCTATCTTATTGGCTTGAACTTGAGCATTGGTATCTAGATAAATCTGACTACCTGCCTCCATAAAAACATCCAATGGAGCACCCGCCTGACTCAAAATGTTTCCGAAGATATCAATTTTTCCAGTAGCAACCAGTGTCAAAGATGTTTTATTACCACTGGTTTTTTCAATAATTACGCCACTTGCCAAGGTCAAATTACCTGAACCATTCGAAGCGCATGCACCAAAACCTGCGCAGCCCAGATTGTTAACTTCTACTCGAACATTCGAACTATTGAGTACATTTGAAATAATCTGAGCTGCCGAACTATTAATGATGAGGTCAAAGGGGTCTAATAACCATGTCCCCGATTTTCCGGAAGACGATCGAGAACCTGCATTAACAGTTAAGTTGTTGCCTAACTGTAAAACTTCTTTTGAGCTGGTTTCAATCAAACCACCATTACCGGATTGAACGCCACCTTTTGCAGATAACTTTCCATCCACCACTGTTTTCTTATCAGACATGATGATGATCTGACCGCCATCACCAGAAATTTTTGCATTTGCAGCAATTTTTGCACCGGATTCAACAATGATGTTGTTGGTAGATTTCACTTCAACTGAACCACCAGCGTGAGTACCATTGGCCAAAGTTTTTGATCCAGCAGCAATAGTCACATTGCCAGCATCCAAAATAATGCGACCACCTTGTTTTGATAAACCAGCAGTTGCATTTTCTGAGGCGCTAGCAGTTAATGTGCCACTTTGTTTAATGACCCCACCAGCCAATTGGTTCATGGCTTGAGCAGACAAAATTATCAATCCGCCAGGAGCCTTAACGACTGTTTTATTTTCAACCAAAGCCGCAATCATGGATGGTGTGGTTGTGATGGTTGAAACGCGTTTATTAGCGTCAAAATTAAGGGTGATGCGCTCTCCAGAAGCCAAAACAACCGATCCCATTTTGGCAATAATGATTCCTGAATTTCTAACTTCTGGAGCAAGCATCGCCACATAACCACCGATGGCGGCCTTAATTTTTCCTTCATTAATGACCTTGCCAGACGAACCGTTTCGGTCGTAGCTGGACTTACCAGCCATGTAATCGTCATTGCTGATATTGTGCGTACTAGCAACAATCGAACCCACATCAACACTCGATGTTGGAGAGAAATAAACCCCAGCTTGGTTAACCAAAATCACTTCACCTTGGGCTTGAATCTTGCCAAAAATCTGACTAGGATTAGCATCTGACACTCTATTGAGAGTCGAGGATTGAGCATTCGGTTGATTGAACTTTACAGTTGCACTCTGACCAACATCAAATTTATTCCAATCAACAACTGCTCGCTGCGTTGACTGATCAATGGTCATGACTGGAGCAGATCCAGTGGTTGATGTGATGGTCGCAGCACCTGAAGTGACTCGACCACCCATCGGTAAAGCATTTGTTTCTGGTGCTGCAATAGCACTCCCCCATCCTATTGCAGCTAAAGCTGCAATAGCCATCATCGCCCTAACTGGGCGATGATTGGTGATTGCAGGGGACAAGTATTTCTTCATGAGAATTAGAAAGGAACACTCGCACTGAACCAAAATCGATCACGTTTTAAAGTGCCGTCCTGATCATTACCGGTAGCAGTTGGCTGAGGATTATTACCAATCCTTCTAGCCCAAACAGCTTTGAAATTAGTACGATAAGGTCCTACCCAATTGAATGCAAAGCCATAGCCAGATAGGTTGTAGCTGTTTAAATTAGATATGACAGATCCATCAGCTTTAAAATTGTTGTCGTACTGTCTAATGCGACCCCAATCATAGAATGCTGAAATCATGACATTCTCTGGCAAACGTTGTCGAAGTTCAATATTCAACATTTGACCTTCGCTGCCAGCACCCTCACTGTTGGGATAAGCTCGAACACCACCTGACCCACCAAGATAAAACTTTTCTGAAGAATCCAGGTTCTTATTGGCTTTTTGGCCAGATAAGCTCAACAAGAGACTGGTGTCATTGATGAGATTTTGTTGACGTGACAAGTTCCAGCGAATTCTGGAATAGGCTCCAGAAGTTCTGTTGCCAGCTGCATCCCCAACCTGATGATTGGTAGTTGAACCATCCAAGTTAACAGAACCCCTTCCGAAATTAACAGACCCAGTGAGTAAACCGCCACCGAAGTAAGCATCATATTGATTACCAGATAAACCAACACTCAAAACATTCAAACGGTAATCATTGTTAGTATCTGTGGTGTTACTCTGATTCTTAAAATACTTCAGATCATATGCAGTATTGAAATACAAGTTTTGAGATCTGCTTCTGATGATTGGATATTGAGTGTCAACGCCCACTACGTCTGAGCTACCCCTTGGTTGTGTCATCTGACTTTCTGGAGTGACGACTCGGTATTTCATGTGGCTAACGTTGCCACCAACTCTAAGGCCATCGTACCCAATAGGCAGACTGTAAGCTAAACGGCCATAGTCAGTTCCTTGGGTATTGAGAGCAGATAAATTTAATTGATCACCCAGTTGAAATGGGCTTGCCATCGTGAGATTGGCAGTTTTCTTGAACTCACCAGTTGATCTAGAGCCTTGATTATCCAAGGAAGCATCACCTGAAAAGCGAGGCTCATCGGTAGCTTGAAGTAACACCAGTGTCTCACCGTCCTTTTCACCAGCCATTAAGCTACCTTGCACTGCAACGCCTGGTAAATCATCAGCGATCAGTAATGATCGATCAAGATCAATGACACTGATTGGTTCACCAAGAATCAATCTACTACCAATGATCTGCTGAATAAGTTCAGGGGTCACTGATTTCAAGGATTTCTTTTGTTGCTCATCAAAAACGGATCCGCCAAATTTTGCTTCCAGAATAAGAATCGTGATAATTCCATCTGTGACATCCTGTCGAGGCAACTGACCCTGAGCAACCATGCCTTTATCGCTATAAAGCAAAGAAACTTCAGCTGCCATGTTCTGAATTTCTGAGACAGTTAATTTCTGCTGAAGATATTTACTAAAAAATGATTGCAGCTCTTCTTCAGTAACTCGTGTATTGCCTTGAAATTTAAAACCTTTAATTAAAATTGTTGCTTCAACTGAAGGAACTTTTTTATCTTTTTTAACTTCCGGTTTTGGCGTTACTTTAGGAATTGGTTTAGTTTGATTTCTTTCAATATCCCGAAGAACAGATCCAGCATCAGGAATTGTTGTAGATGCCTGAGCGTGAGATTTTCCACTCACTAGCATGAGTGAAATCACTGCAAGAGAAATGCAGCTAAGTTTTGCTGGATGGGTAAAACCTAAATAACTCAAAATAACCTTAATATTCAAAGCGCGCAGACGCGGGCTCCACGATATTAGAAGGTCTGCCAGAGGCACTTATTACAAGTTATTACAGGCAAGAAAACTAAAGAATAACGATATGAGTGGTTAACTGGTAACCAACTTTCCAGAGAGACTTAATGGCAGGATCTGGAATACCCAATCCCTCTAGTTTGTTATTCAAACGATGAATATAAACAGTTAATGAAGCCTTGTTGGTCTCATTAACTTCTTTTCCAATTAACTCCAGTAGTTGCCAATACTCTAGGGAATGATCCGGAGCTTCTATCAAGCCTTTGATCATCGATAATTCAGTTTGACTTAAATCAATCTTAAGTAATTGATTCGTAATAGTTCTTTTCACAACATCTAACTGAGGAAAGCCATCGCCACCTTTTAAACTGATAATTCTTCTACGTATTGCGTTGATGGCTGCTGATAATTCGTCAGCAGAAACTGGTTTAGGCAGATAAATATCGGCCCCGCTCTCATAACCCAAAATCTTATCTTTAACATCAGCTCTAACAGTCAGCATGATGATATGTATAGCGGGATAAGCATTTCTGTAGCGTTTTGCAATACTTGTCCCGGATTCACCAGGCAAATTGACGTCCAGTATCAATATGTCTGCTTTGTTATCTACATAGTATTCATCAAGTTCTTCTGCACATGAACATTCAAAAACATTGAATTCTTCATTTTGCAAATGCTCTGCAAAAATCTCCCTCAATGCTTTGTGATCTTCAACGATTGCAATCGTTATAGCTGATGTCATGAAATACCCAAGTGAATGAATAAATGCATCCTAAAGATTAGGCAAGCACACTTATTACAAATTATTACTAATCATTTGGTCTTTAAGGGCAAATTCACTTTGAACACTATTAATTGATCTCTGGTTATGCAAGTAATCTCACCAGAAATCAGTTGAATAAAGTTTTTCACCAAATAAAGTCCTAAGCCTGATCCAGTTTTCTCATACGCCTTAGGAGATCGGTAGTACTTATCAAATATTTTTTCAACATCAGGAAAGCCACTCTTGCCGACCCGATTTTCTATAACAAGTTCTATTTGATCTGAATTAGCGCTTTTTGATACTCGAATCTGAACCAAAGATTGTTCTTCACCGTACTTCAATGCATTATCAACAAGATTACCAATGATGATTTTTAGTAACTGCACATCAGTTTCAATGAAATAAACCCCAGAAAAGACAAAAGAAATTCTTGTTGAATCTTGATATTGATTGATTTTTTCTTTAATCAACTCATTCAAATTACATTTTTGAATCTTTAATTGGAATTCATGATTCTGAAGTTTGTCATCCATCACACAACGATCAATAACATCTGTCATATCCTGAATAGCAGTTTGAATATGTTTTTTTGTTAAATCTGATTGAGTGGGAGATGTGTATCCCATTTTCATAATAGATAAAGGTGTTTTTAGTTCATGAGTCAACATAGCTAAAAACTGACCTTGTTGCTCGCGACGAACTTTTTCAGAATTTGCATAAGCCTCAGCTTTAGATACTCTAGCAATAGACTGCTCTCTGGCTAAGCGATAACGATATTGAAGTACAAGAAAGAAAATTATTCCCGTGATTCCGCCATAGGCCATACCAGCAACTGGTGAAAGATCATTTCCTTGGAAGTATCCTAAGGAAGGTAAAGTGGTTAAGATACCGCACAAAAACATCACGACATGTATAGCTATCAGCCAGGTCTTACTAAAAACAGCATGTCGTGATTTCTCCCAATCGATACCAACAACTGGAATAACTAAAAAGCCCAAAACCATCAGATTTAAGACAAACATGTTCAAATGAAGAGCGTAGCGGTCCATACTGAGCATCAGCAAAAGTATCTCAAGCAAGAAGGCAGCCATCATAGTAATAAAAAATATTTTTGCCCACCTCTTCATCACATATTCAGATAAGAATATGTAATGAAAAAATACAGTGACCAGAGAATAAGCAATCAAATTAAGATTAAAAACGAATTGCAATACATCCAAATTAAAATGAGGGAAAAATAATCTTAGATAGCCCGAGTGGAATATAAGAACAGTGATTGCCCCAAACTGCTTGATAGCGAAAATACCTGCTAAAAATTCTTTTCTGATAAGCCAAATAAGTAATGGCATTAAAAACAATAAAATCAAGATGGCTAAATAAAAAGCATAACCAAACTCTTGAATACGATCCAAATAAATACAATCTTCAAAAGATAAAGCTTGAGCCTGAACTATGGTTGTACTGCTACTCTGAATACGCAACCAAATGTACCGATCTTCTTCGGTCTGATTTATAACGAAATTGAAGTTTAATGATTGATATTCATTGTTTGACCAAGCATATCTATCACCAACGACGCGATTGCCTACAGCTCCGTCGATTGGATCAAAAAGTCTGATGTCATCCAAATAAGTAGGTTGGATTCTTAATACTACTTGGCTATCTGTTTTATGAACAATTGATTGAGGTGGTAAAAGGCCACCTTCAATCTTTAACCTAATCCAAAAGACTGAAGTACTATAGCCTTTAGATAACATTGGACCCATTCGCTCATATGTCTCATTTTTGACCTGATCAAAACTAAGTTGCCCGGTTTTGTCTTCAAAATAGGCGCGTTCGATGACATAGTCTTTCACAGCAAAGGCTTGCTGTGAAAAAATATATAAAGCAAAGATAGCTAGCGATTGAAGAATTCTTTTTGACATTTCAACATTATGACTAAAAGAAACTGTAATAACAAAAAAGCCACCACAGAATACTGGGTGGCTTTTGCACTACTGGTGGGCCCTCGCGGACTTGAACCGCGGACCAAAGGATTATGAGTCCTCTGCTCTAACCAACTGAGCTAAGGGCCCGTATGGATCAATCTTCCTCTAAGAAGCTCTTGAGTTTGTCGCTTCTGCTTGGATGACGCATTTTACGCAAAGCTTTTGCTTCTATTTGACGAATACGCTCACGTGTAACGTCAAACTGCTTACCCACTTCTTCCAAAGTATGGTCAGTGCTCATCTCAATGCCGAAACGCATTCTCAATACTTTGGCTTCACGCGGCGTCAATGAATCAAGGATGTCCTTGACCACATCACGCATTGAGTCATGCAAAGCTGCTTCTTGCGGAGCCAATGTATTGGTGTCTTCAATGAAGTCGCCCAAGTTTGAATCTGCATCATCACCAATTGGAGTTTCCATTGAGATAGGTTCTTTAGCGATCTTCATGATCTTACGAATCTTGTCTTCAGGAATCTCCATCTTCAAGGCCAATGTTGCCGCGTCAGGCTCAACACCTGTCTCTTGCAAAATTTGACGGCTGATACGATTCATCTTGTTGATGGTTTCAATCATGTGAACAGGGATACGGATTGTGCGGGCCTGGTCAGCGATTGAACGCGTGATTGCCTGACGAATCCACCATGTTGCATAAGTTGAGAACTTATAACCACGACGGTATTCAAACTTATCAACCGCTTTCATCAAACCGATGTTGCCCTCTTGAATCAAGTCCAAGAACTGCAAACCACGGTTGGTGTATTTCTTAGCAATCGAAATCACCAAACGCAAGTTGGCAACAGTCATTTCACGCTTAGCTGCACGAGCACGCTTTTCGCCCTCGTTCATCTTCTTGTTCACTTCTTTTAGTTCTGGAAGTGGCAAGACCACGTTATTTTGAATATCAATCAACTTTTGTTGAATTTCTTGAATTGCAGGGATGTTTCTTTCAAGAACAGCCGCATATGACTTAGCATCTTTTAACAAGATTGATGACCACTTCAAGTTCAATGCTTGTTTTGGTAAAGCTGCTAGAACCTCACCACGTGGTACACCCACTTTGTCAACAAGTACTCGAACCAAGCCACGCTCTAAGGCCCAAACTTCATCTACTTGCTTGCGCATCGTGTCACAAAGTTTCTCTACTGACTTGGCTGTCAAGCGGAAGCCCATTAATTCATTTCGAATCGCTTCTTGTGCTTTCTTGTATGCAGGAGAGTTGTAGCCTTCTTTTTCGTGGGCTTTGCGCATCTTTTCAAATTGATTGCGGATCACCACGAACTTAACCAAAGATAGTTGCTTCAACTCTTCAAGCTGCTTGGCAGATGCAGTATTACCGCCACCGCCACCGCCTGACTCATCATCACCCTCTTCACCTTCTTCATCTTCAAGAGGCTCTTCTTCCTCAACGGCAGTCATTGGAATATCTTCTGCATTTGGATCAACCAAACCGTCGACAAACTCATCGATCTCCATCGTGCCTTCTTCGATTTTCTTAACGTTATCCAAAATCTCAGAAATCGTCACAGGGCAGGCTGACAATGCCATCACCATCTCTTTAAGACCGGCTTCAATCTTCTTGGCAATAACGATCTCGCCTTCGCGAGTCAAAAGATCAACAGTACCCATTTCACGCATGTACATACGGACTGGATCAGTTGTTCTGCCAAACTCAGAGTCAACAGTTGATAGAGCTGCTTCAGCTTCTTCTTCAGCTTCTTCTTCGGTTGTGGCAGATGGCGCA
>Ga0078894_10000969_pt1 | contig 20693 bp, 24 predicted proteins | sample LauGreSu1BDMLBSD_2_FD_67506 | JGI IMG/M metagenome (GOLD analysis project Ga0078894, IMG submission 67506) | Freshwater lake microbial communities from Lake Michigan, USA - Su13.BD.MLB.SD (version 4) (version 4) | ecosystem: Environmental > Aquatic > Freshwater > Lake | place: Lake Michigan... | reverse complement strand
TTGCGGGCGTAGGCGCGGTTGCGCTCCTGCTTTTCTTTCTTGAGGTTGCGGCGTTTGGCCATCGAGACGGCTGGAACTTTGGGGTAAACACCACACTACTGAATGGGGTTCAACCGCTGGTGACCAGGCCCATCGGTTCAGCTTCGCTGAGCTGACCATCCTCCATCCGCACCAAGCGATCGGCGATATCAAGGATGCGGGGGTCGTGGGTGACCATCAGCACCGCACATCCCTGCTCTCGGGCCAGGCGCTGCAGCAGTTCCACCACTTCGCGGCCGGTTTTTGAATCCAGCGCCGCCGTGGGTTCATCTGCCAGCAACAGGCGCGGCCGTGCGGCCAAGGCGCGGGCAATAGCCACACGTTGCTTCTGGCCGCCCGAGAGATCATGGGGCAATTTGTTGAGTTGATCACCGAGGCCCACCGCACGCAGCCACTCGCGCGCCTGATCACGGCGGGCTCGATAGCTCAATCCCGGCAGCAAATCCGATCCCATCTGCACGTTCTGCTCGGCCGTCAGACAGCGCAGCAGGTTGTGGCCCTGAAAAATCATTCCGATCGAGCGCCGCAACTGCTGCCGTTCGCGGCGAGCGGCCCCATGCAGATCTTGTCCGAGCACCCGCACCGATCCCTGCTGCACCTGCCGCAGGGCGCCCACGAGGGTGAGCAGGGTGGTTTTGCCGCAACCGGAAGGCCCTGTGAGCAGCACCACCTCACCGGCGGCCACCTGCAGGTTCACGCCCTGCAGCACCTGACGGCGCATGCTGCCGCTGCCATACCAATGGCAGAGATCGTGAACATCAATCGCAGCGGCAGCAACAGCCATGGTGCTCAGAAGATCTCCGCGGGATCGGCATCCGCCAGGCGCCGCATGGCCAGACCAGCGGAGGCCATGCACATCACAAGGATCATGGTGAACACGGTCACCGCGCGGGTGGTATCCATAAACACAGGCAGCTGGGTGGCACTGCGCACCAGCAGATACAGCCCCTGCCCGGCGGCGTAGGCCGGCAGGTAGCCAAAGGCGGCAAGCAACAGCCCCTCGCGGGCCACCACGCCCAGCAGGCTGATCAGGTTGTATCCCATCGCCATCAAGGTGGCGTATTCCGGCAGGTGATCACTCACATCGGAATAGAGCACCTGATAAACGATCACGCAGCCCACCACGAAGCCCATGGCGGCTCCCAGGGTGAAGATGAAGCCGATGGAGGTGCTGGTGCGCCAGTAGTTCTGCTCGAAGTCGATGAAGCCTTGCTTGGTGAGCACCGTCACATCGCTCGGCAACTGCGCCTGAAGCCGCTTGGCCACCGCTGCAGGATCACTGCCAGGCTTCACGCGGATCAGCCCCACTTCGATGCTGCCCGGGGGCGTATTGGGCAGTAGCTCGAGGAACGTTTCAGAGCTGGTGAGCAGGTTGCCGTCAGCGCCGAAGGAGGTGCCCAGGCCCACCAAGCCGGCCACCCGCACCCGCTTGCCAGCAATCTCGCTCTCCACGGTGCGGCCGGCCTTGAACCAAGAGGCCACCGGGCCAAATTCCGGCCTGGATTGCTCATCGAACAGCACTCGGCCCTTCTGGGTGAGCAAACGGGCTTTCGGCGCCAGGCTCGGATCGGTGAACAGCGGGTCGTTGGGCTCAAAGCCGAGAGTGAGAATCGAGCGGGTACCGCGGGTTTCGGGGTTTCGCCAGAGGAGCAGGTTCCAGTGCACCGGCGTAATGCCCTCCACCTCGGGGGCCGCCATCGCCTGCACCAGCCGGCGCTTGGGGAAGCCCGCCATGCTCACCGAGCTGGTGGAGCGCGGGCTGATCAACACCAGATCGGCATCAAACAGCCGATGGATGGTGACGCTGGCATCAAACAGGCCGTCACGGAACCCCAGCTGCATGAACATCAGGATTCCGGCGAAGCTGATGCCAGCCAATGCCACAGCAAGCCGCACGGGCTGCCGGGTGAGCAACAGCAACGACAGGGGAATGCCGCGGCGCTGCCAGAGGCCAGCCAGCCAGCGTTGAACCCCCAAGGGTTGCGCGCGCACGGGCTCCTGGTTCACGGGGTGAAGCGGGCGATCACCTTCAACCCAGCCAAATCGCGCACCTTGCCCGCATCAGCTGGATCCAGGGCCAAGCGCACTTCCACCACGCGCGCATCGGCATCGCCGGTGGGATCGGTGGAGAGCACGGCCCGCTGGCGCACCTGGGGTGAAATGCGGATCACCCGTGCCTGAAGACTACCGCTGAACCCACCGTTTTCACTCACCAGCGACACCACCTGGCCCAGCTTCACGCGGTTGATGTCGCTCTCGTACACCTCCGCCACCGCTTCCATCTGATCGCCGGCACCCAGCTCGAGCACGCCGTCGTTTGCGGGACGCTCACCGGGACGGCTGTGAATCTTGAGCACCGTGCCCGCCAGGGGAGCGCGCAGTTCGCTGTCGGCCAGATCCACCTGCAGGCCCTGGCGCTGGGCCACGGCTTCCCGCAGCTGGCCCTGAAGCTTCACCAGCTCGTCTTTTTTCTCTTCCAGCAGCACCATGGCCGCCGCTCCGGAGTTGGCCGCGCTCTGGTAACGCTCAATCTCGCGGTTCTGCAGGCGGATCTGCACCTGCAGGCTGGCGATCCGGGCCTGCAGCGCTGCCAGATCGGCCAACAATTTCGGGCGGCTATCGAAGGTTGCCAGCAGTTGGCCCTGCTTCACCCGCTGGCCCTCTTCCACAGCCAGGCTGAGCAGCCGCGGGCTGCCCCCCATGGCACTGGTGGGAGCCGCCAGGCGGCGCACATCACCGGCGGGAAGCAACGTGCCCAGGGCGGACACGGCTTCAAGCCGCGGCGCGGTGGCCGCAGCCGGAACGGGAGCAGGAGCTTTGGGCGTGGAGCGGCGAGACACAGCCACCGCCAGCACCACCACCAGCAGGGCACTGCCAGCAATCAGCCAAGGGCGACGCATCAGGCCAGAGGCAGCGGATCGTCGAAGAGCAGCTCCTCGATGTAGCGATCCGCCCAGAGAGGGTTGAAGGCCTTCTCCAGCACTCGCCTGGTCTTGTCGTTGCGCTTCTGCTGCCGGCAATAGGAGAGCTGCCCTTCGTGCCGTTTCACGGTATCCGGGTGGTCGATCGGCTGCGGCTGAGCGGCCCGGCATGCCGCGCTGAGCACCTGCAGGAAGTCGCCCACGACACCGATGAACTGCTGCTCTTCCTCCTGATCGGCTGGGCGAACGAAGCGCACGTACGGAGAAAAGATCGTGCCCCACTCCGGCAGCTCACGCTCCTGGCTGAAGCTTCGCTTGGGCAACGCAGCCAACCCCTTAGCCACGGCTTCGGGCAGCGCACCGGTGACGGGCGAGAGATCCACAATCGCGGCCGACACCACACCGCGACCCGCCACGATGTCGGCACCGAACACCGGCAGGTCGTAGCGGGGGTCGGGGAAATACACGCAGTGCAGGATCTGCAATCCAGCTCCCAGGCGTGCCGTCTCGAGGTGGAGCTTGCGCAGGCCCTGGCACTGGCGCAGCTCATTGCGGATGAACAGCGCCTCGCCATCGAGGCTGCCGCTGATCGCCTCCAGCTCCGGATCCACGGCCAATGGCTGCAGGCCAGGCAGCTGGTCCCAGCTTTTGCGGATCTGATCCGCCAGTGCATCCACCAGCGGATGAATTCCCAAGGCGGCTGAACTCATCGGTGGTCCTGGGAAACAGGCTGCTGATCCTGACAGCAGAATGAGGGTTCAGATACAGCGCTCGATCCGTTGCCCGCGTCGCCCGGTCCCTCGACCCCGCCCCTGCCGGACCCGCGGCGCCACCAACTCGTGAACGGCGTGAGCCTGGTGCAGATCGAGCTGCCCGAGGCGCCGGTTGTGTGCCTCGATCTCTGGTGCCGCGCCGGTAGCGCCTGTGAAGGCGAGCCTGAATCAGGCTTGGCGCACTTCCTTGAGCACATGGTGTTCAAAGGAAGCGAGCAGCTTGAAGCCGGTGAATTCGACCTCAAAGTGGAGGCCCTGGGCGGCAACAGCAATGCCGCTACCGGTTTCGATGATGTGCACTATCACGTGCTCATCCCGCCCCAGGCAGCAACTCAGGCGGTGGACCTGCTGCTGGATCTGGTACTGCAACCACGCCTCGATGGAGGCGACTTTGCGATGGAGCGCCAGGTAGTGCTCGAAGAGCTCGCCCAGAGCGAAGACCAACCCGAGGAGGTGGCGTTCCAGGAGCTGTTGCGCCAGGCCTGCGGCAGCCATGCCTACGGGCTGCCGATCCTGGGGCGGCGCGAGGCCCTGGAGGCCCACACCCCTGAAGCGATGGCCGCCTTCCACCGGAGGCACTACCGCGCCGATCGTTGCTGCCTCTCCGTGGCCGGGCCCCTGGCTGGGCTGGAGCTGGAAACGCGCTTAAACCAATCGCCCCTGGCTGCGCTCAAGCCCTCGGAGCCGCTGGCGGCAGTGCCCGAGTTACAGCTCAAGCCGGGCCGTGATCGGATCGAACTGGCGCGGCTGGAGGCCGCGCGGCTGCTGATGGCCTGGCAGCTTCCAGGTGCCGCCGATCAAGACAGCGTGATGGGCGGCGATCTGCTCACCACCCTGCTGGCGGAGGGTCGGCGCAGCCGCCTGGTGGAGCAGCTGCGCGAGCGCCTGCGCCTGGTTGAAAGCATCGATCTCGATCTCAACGTGCTCGAGTCGGGCTGCCTGGTGCTGCTGGAAGCGGTGTGCGACCCCGAGCAGCTGCCGGCGGTGGAGCAGCAGGTGCGCCAGGTGTTGCTTGAGTTGATCGAGCAGGCGCCCAAGCCGGCGGAGCTGGATCGGGCCAAACGCCTGGTGGGGAACGGCTACCGCTTCAGCCTGGAGGTGGCTGGATCTGTGGCCGCGATGGTGGGCAACAGCCAGCTGTGGGGCAGGCGCCACAACCTGCAGCGGCCGCTGGAATGGCTTGAGGGTTGGAGCAGCGAGCGGCTCAGCCGGGAGGTGATTCCCTTGCTGCATCCCGATCGGGCCTTCTGCCTGCAGGCGGTGCCGGCATGAGGGAGAGCGCGGTGCAGCAGCGGGTGCTGCCAGGCGGATGCCCGCTCTGGCTGATCGATCGGCCGGGGGCGGGGATTCTTTCGGCCAAGTTGTGGATGCGGGGAGGCAGCAGCGGCGATCCAAGCGGTCAGCGCGGTGCTGCCCAGCTGCTGGCCGGGGTGTTGAGCCGCGGCTGCGGCGAGCTCAGCGGTGATGCCCTGGCCGATCTGGTGGAGGGTTGCGGCGCCGGCTTGCGCTGTGAAGCGGCGGAAGACGGCACCTTGATCAGCCTCAAGTGCGCCAGCAGCGATGCCGAAGCCTTGCTGCCGCTGCTGCTGATGATGGTGCGCCGGCCCTGGCTGGTGGACGATCAGATCGATCTGGAGCGTCAGCTCAATCTGCAAACGCTGCAGCGGCAGAAGGAAGACCCGTTCCAACTGGCCCACGACCAGCTGCGCGGCCTGCTTTACGGCGATGGGCCTTACAGCCACGATGCCCTCGGGGTAGAAGCCGAGCTCAAAGCGATCGGCAAGCCGGAGCTGGAGCAGCTGGCGCGCAGCTATGGACATTCAGGCGCTGTGCTGGTGCTGGCGGGTGAACTGCCCGCCGAAGCCGAGCCGTGGCTGCTCTCAGGCCTGGGCGGTGAGGCATGGCCCTGCAGAGCGCCGGAGCGCAAAGCCGGCCCAACAGGGCTGCAGCAGCCCCAGCTGGCCTGCAGCAACGACGACACCGAGCAACTGGTGCTGATGCTCGGCACCAGCACCACGCCGCTGGGAGCACCCCACGCCCTAGCCCTGCGGCTGCTGCACTGCCACCTGGGGGTAGGCATGTCGAGCCGGCTGTTTGTGGCGTTGCGGGAGGAGCACGGTCTCGCCTACGACGTGGGCGTTCACTACCCGGCCCGGCTCGGGGATGCGCCCTTTGTGTTCCATCTCTCCACCAGCAGTGATCGGGCGGCGGAAGCCACACGCGAGCTGCTGAGCGAATGGCAGCGGCTACTGGATCAGGCGATCAGCGCCGCTGATCTGGAGCTGGCCCTGGCCAAGTTCCGCGGCCAGGAAGCGCTGGGCCGGCAAACCAGCAGCCAGATCGCCGATCGCCATGCCCTGGTGCTGGGCCATGGCCTGCCCTTTGATTTCGCCGATCGCAGCCTGCGGGATGCTGCCGAGCTTGCGCCTGAGCAGCTGCTGGACGTGGCACGGGAGCTGCTCACCCAGCCGAGCCTCAGCCTGTGCGGCCCATCAGCAGCGCTCAAACAGGCCGAAGCGGTGTGGAACGCCCACAGCCTCAGCAGTGGCCTCAGGAGCTAACAGCCTCCAGCTGCCGGGCCTCCAGCAAAAAAGTGCCCCTGCGGAAGCGCACCGCCAGCTGCTCGAGAGCCCGTAAACCAACCACCTCGCCCTCTTCTTGCGCATCCACCAGATCGGGTGGGCGCAGCATCGGCATCGGATCGGCGCTCTTGAGGTAGGAGGGCAGCTCGCGCAGGCGCACGCGGCTGCCAACGGCGAAGGGCAGAGCCGGCGATGCGGGGTCGGACATGGCGACACAATCGCTTGCAAGACCACCACTCTCCTGCAGGATGGGGCGAGCGACCGGCCCTTCGTGCGAGCCCTCACCAACTGGAGCGGTGCCCTCGCCGGCCTCTTACTGATCGTGTGTGGCGGCTTGGTGCAGGCGGCCCTTCCCGGGCTCGGACCCACTGGATTCAGCCTGATCCCGCTGCCGATCACCCTGCAGGTGCCAGCGCTGCTGCTCACCGCGCTGGTGTGTGGTGCGCGATCAGCCATGTTGGCGGGCGTGGCCTACATCAGCCTTGGCTTGTTTCAACTGCCGGTGTTTCAAGCAGGTGGCGGGGTGAACTACATGCTCGACCCTGGCTTTGGCTATCTCGCCGGGTTCCTGCCGGCGGCCTGGCTCACGGGCCGTCTGGCCCGCCAAAACGGGATGGGCAACCTGCTGAGCCTCACCGGCGCCGCCATGCTCGGGCTGGTGGTGCTGCAGCTCTGCGGCCTGGCCAATCTGCTGCTGGGGGGTCTGGTGGGCCGGTGGAACGGTGCCCTGCCCCAGCTGCTGATCAGCTACAGCTTTGGCCCGCTCGTGCCGCAGCTGCTGCTGTGTTGCGCAGTGGCGGTGCTGGCCCTGGGCTTGCGGCGTGTGCTGCTGCTGGAGTCATGATCCGGCCGGTGTATCTCATCGCCCTGGCCGTGGTGGTGAGCGATCAACTGAGCAAACTCGTGGCCCTGCAGCAGCTCAGCGGTCGCGGCGTTCAACCCTTGCTCCCGGGCCTGCTGCAACAGCGGCTGGTGTTCAACACCGGCGCGGCCTTCAGCATGCTGGAGGGCAATGCCTTTGGCCTCGGACTCGTGAGTGCGGCCGTGGCCGTGGGCCTGGTGTTCTGGATTCAAACCAGCGGGGCCCTCAGCCGCTGGCAGAGCCTGGGGCTGGGTCTGCTGCTCGGTGGAGCGATCGGCAACGGTCTCGATCGATGGCGGCTCGGCAGCGTGGTGGATTTTCTCGAGTTCGTGCCGGTGCAGTTTCCCGTGTTCAACCTGGCGGACACTGCGATCAATCTGGCGGTGGTCTGCCTGCTGATCGATCTGCTGCGCCGCCAAGATGGGCGTCATGACCGCCCGGCCCGCTGAACTGAGCTGGAGCAGCCTTGGCCAGAGCGAGCAGCGCCAACAGCTCCAGCCCGGCACGTATCGCATCGGCCGCGACCCTTCATCGGAACTCCCCATCCAGGCTGCCGGGGTGAGCCAGCAGCACGCCTTGCTCGAGTGGGTCGGCGGCCACTGGCTGCTCACCGATCTGAACTCCACCAACGGGTTGTGGTGGCGCGGGCGCCGCATCCAACAGCTGCTGCTCTGCGACGGCGATCGCATCCGCCTGGCTCCAACCGGCGCGGAGGGTGCCGCTGAACTGATATTTCATCAACCGGCGCAACGACCCTGGCGGCGGCTGCGGAGGTGGGGAAGCGCAGCTGCCGCGGTACTGGCCGCCGGAGGGCTGGCCCTACTGGGTGTTGGACGGCTGCAAGTGCCGGTGGGAGCGGGCCTGGGGGCCAGCCGCGGGCCGCTGCTGTTGTTCGATGGGGCCGATCGGCCGTTGATCTCTGCCGAATCGGTTCAGCACCGCGAGCAGAGCGATCTCAGCCGCTTTCCTCCGGAGCTGATCAGCGCCCTGCTGGCGAGTGAGGACAACCGCTTCTGGTGGCATCCAGGCATTGATCCGATTGGCACAGCCCGGGCCCTGTTCACCAACCTCAGCGGTGGACGCGTTCTCGAGGGGGGAAGCACCCTCACCCAGCAGCTGGCGCGAAGCGTGCATCCCGAAACCGTGGGGCGCGGTGACACCTTGGGCCGCAAATGGCGCGAGCTGTTGGTGGCACTGCAGCTGGAGGCCGCCCACAGCAAGCGGGATCTGCTGCTCAGTTATCTCAACCGGGTGTACTTAGGGGTGGGTTGGGGCTTTGAAGACGCCGCCCGCCACTATTTCGCCCGCCCAGCTGGCGATCTCACGCTGGAGCAAGCGGCGCTGCTGGTGGGGTTGCTGCCGTCGCCAAATGGCTTCAACCCCTGCACCCAACCGCAAGCGGCGCTCGATTCCCGCAATCGGGTGCTGCTGAAAATGGTGGAAGCAGGGCGGCTCAGCCAACAGCGGGCCAGGAGCGCCAGGCGGCACCCCCTGGAACTAGCGCCCCAGGCCTGCGGCGCGGGCGCTGAGCAGGCCGCTCAACCGCTGCCCTTCTACACCGATCAGGTGAAGCGGGATCTGGAGGCACTGCTTGGGGCCGATGTGGCGGCGGAAGGCAATTTCCTGGTGAGCACCTACCTCGACCCGCTGCTACAGCAGGTGGTGGAGCGGCGCCTCAGCACCTTGCTGCGCTCCAAGGCGGGGCCCCAGCAGGGTGCGGTGGTGGTGATCGACAGCCGCAACGGCGGCATCCTCGCCATCGCCGGCGGCCGCGACTACAGCCAGAGCCAATACAACCGGGCGAGCATGGCCCTGCGCCAACCGGGCAGCACCTTCAAGCTCTTCCCCTATCTCGCTGCCCTGGAGCTCGGTCTGCAACCCAGCGATCGGGTGAGCTGTGGGCCACTGGAATGGGGCGGGCAACTCTTCCGCAGCAGCTGCGGCGGCAGCCTCAGCCTGGAGCAGGCCCTCGCCAGCTCCAGCAACACCGCCGCCCTCCGTCTGGCCAGACGCGTGGGGCTGGATCGGGTGATCGAAACCGCCCGCAAACTCGGCATCACCACACCCCTTGAGGCTGTGCCCGGCCTTGCGCTGGGGCAGGCCGAGGTTCGATTAGTGGAGCTCACCGGCGCCTATGCCGCGGTGGCGAACCGGGGCATCTGGCATCCGCCGAGCACGATTCGCCAACTCACCGATGCGGAACAGCAGCGCAGCCGCACCAGCCAGCCGCAGGGCCAGGGCACGGGTCCAGGGCGGCGGGTGCTGAACGAAACCCAGGCCCGCCAGATGGAGGCCATGTTGCGGGCTGTGGTGCGCTTCGGAACGGGCCGCGCTGCACGGCTCGGCGGCGAGGAATGGGGCAAAACCGGCACCACCAACAACGGCCGCGATCTGCTGTTCATCGGGGCAGAACCCAGCCGCCACTGGGTGATGGGCGTGTGGCTCGGCAATGACGACAACACCCCCACCGGATCCAGCAGCGCCTTGGCGGCAGAGCTCTGGGGCGAGATCATCCGCTCAGCCAGTCGAGGCAGCCTCGATCGCGGCATCACCCTGCGCTGAGGCCCGGCACCTGTGAAAGCTCCTGCACGGCTCTGGCTCTGGATCGGTGGCGGGCTGCTTGTGCTGGTGGTGTTCACCGCTGTGCTGCAGGCCATCAACAACCTGATTTGGCAGCTGAGCTACCTGCTGCCGGCCTGGCTGGTGGGCCCCTTCACCCTGCTGCTGTTTGGCGGTGGCGCCTTACTGATCGCGCGGGTGGCCTGGCCATGGCTTGAGGGCTGGCGCCGCCAGCGCGGTGGAAGCTCTGGCGGTGGAACTGCCGCAGCAGCACCGCCGAACAACCGCCAAGAGGCTGCCCAACAGCAGCTACAGGCGGTGGATCAACTGCTGGAGCGGATTCGCGATGCCGTGCAGCGGGAGGCCCTGCAACAGGAGCGTGAACGGGTGGCGGCCGAGCTGGAGCGCGGTGATCTGGTGCTGGTGGTGTTCGGCACGGGCTCCGCCGGCAAAACCTCGCTGATCCGGGCGTTACTGAAGGACGTGGTGGGTCGGGTGGGTGCCGCCATGGGCTCCACCGATGCCTGCGTGAGCTACCGGCTGCGCCTGCAGAACCTCAACCGCGGCATTCGCCTGGTGGATACCCCCGGCATCCTGGAAGCGGGCGATGCGGGCCAGCGGCGCGAACAACTGGCGCGCAAGCAGGCAGCGGAAGCCGATCTGCTGCTGCTGGTTGTGGATGGAGATTTGCGCGCCGCCGAGCAGGAGGTGTTTTTGGCGTTGGCGCAGCTGGGCAAGCGGCTGCTACTGGTGCTGAACAAGTGCGACCTGCGGGGGAGCGATGAAGAGCGCCGGCTGCTGGCGCTGCTGCGCCGCCGCTGCCAGGGGCGCATCGCCTCCGAGGATGTGATCGCCGCGAGCGCCGCGCCGCAATCGGTGCCGATGCCCGGCGGCAAGCCGCTGCAGCCAGAGCCTGAACTTGATGCGCTGCTGCGCCGCATCGCTCAGGTGCTGCACAGCGATGGGGAAGAGCTAATCGCCGACAACATCCTCATGCAGAGCCGCCGCCTGAGCGAAACGGGGCGGCGGCTGCTCAACGACCAGCGCCAGCAGGATGCCGAAGCGGTGGTGGATCGCTACAGCTGGATCAGCGCTGGTGTGATCGCCGCCACGCCCCTACCGGGCATCGATCTGCTGGGTGCGGCGGCTGTGAATGCCCAGATGGTGATGGAAATCGGCCGTATCCATGGGGTGAGCCTCAGCCGCAGTTCCGCCCAGGAGTTGGCGGTGTCTGTTGGGCGGACCCTGGCAAGCCTGGGTGTGATCAAAGGCGGGATGGGGCTGATCAGCGCCTCGCTGAGCGTGAACCTGCCGACCCTGGTGCTCAGCCGCGGCGTGCAGGCTGTGGGAGCAGGCTGGCTCACGCGGGTCGCAGGGCGGAGCTTCATCACCTACTTCCAGCAGGATCAGGATTGGGGCGATGACGGCATGCAGGAGGTGGTGCAGCGCCAGTACGACCTCAACCGCCGCGATTCAGCGCTGAAGAGCTTTCTCAGCGCAGCCTTCAACCGCGTGGTGGAGCCGTTACAGCGGCAGCAGAAGCAGGAGCAGCTGCCACCGCGGCCGGAGGGGCGGCGCTAGCGCCCAGCCCCATGGCCTCCGGGGGTGGCGGCAGCAGAGGCCCGCGGGAATCCAGCACCGTGATCAGCACCAGATAGGCCACGGCAATCAAGACCGAGATGGCGCCCGTCACGATGGCCACCCAGCGGCCGCGGGTCTGGGGTGCACTCATGCGGCGAAATCAGCGAAGGGGAAGCGAAGCAGGCAGAGAAGCCGCCACCACCTCGGCCACAGCTTCGATCTCGGCGGCGCCGGTGTGGGGGTTGCCCAGCACGGCCTTGAGGTGATGGCGCCCCTGATAAAGCGGCCGCGACAGCATCAACTGGCGTTCGAGCAGGCGGTGGCGCGTCTGCTGTGACCACGACTCCGCCTCCGCAGTAGAGAGGTGCCGGGGTGTGAAAGCGATCAGGTGCAGCGGGCCGCTGCGCAGCTCCAGGGGCAGGGGCTCCAGCAGAGCCTGCAGCTGCTGGCGGCGTTCGATCGCTCCACTGAGCACCTGCTCAATGCCGTTCAGCCCCAGCTGCCGCAGACCCAGCCAGAGCTTGAGCACCTCAGCTGGGCGCGTGCCCTGCAAACCGCACTCACCGCCATGGGCCTCTGCCCAGCTGGGCTCCATGTAGGGCAGGCCGGTGGCAAAGCAGGACGCCAGCACATCGGGCTGGCGCAGCAGCAGCAAGGAGGAGGTTTTGGTGATGCCCAGCAGTTTCTGGGGATTCACCGTGAGCGAATCCGCCAGCCCAAGGCCCTGTACCAGGGCGGCATGGCTTGAGCTGAGCCCAAACACAGCGCCGATGGCCCCATCCACATGCAGCCAGATCTGGCGCGCGCGGCAGATTTCCGCGATCTGATCCAGCGGATCGATCGCTCCGCGCACGGTGGTTCCGGCGGTGGCCACCACGGCAAGAACGGGCTGACCGGCCGCGATGGCGGCATCGAGTTGCGCAGCCAGCTGATCCACCTGAACGCAGCCACGGCCATCCACCGCCACGGGGTTCAGGGCCGATGGCGGCAGCCCCATCACCGCCAGCGCTTTGGCGATGGACACATGGGCATCAGCGCTGCAAAACACCAACGCGTCTTGCGCTCCCACCAAGTGCCGCTGCTGGCGCGCCACCACCAGCGCCATCAGATTGCTGAGGCTGCCGCCACTCGCGGCCACACCGCCGGCCTGATCACCAAGGCCCAGCCGTTCGGCCATCCAGGCGCACAGGCTCCGCTCGAGCCGCGAGAGGCTCGGCGAGAGCTCTTCAGCCAGCAGATTGTTGTTGAGGCCGGCGCAAATCAGATCCGCTGCCACCGAGGCGGTGAGTGGAGGCGGATCCAGGTGGGCCATCGAACCCGGATGCACCGGATTGAACGCCCCATCCATCACCAGCTGGAGATCATCGAGCAGGGCGAGCGGATCCAAACCGGCCTCTGCCGGTGCCACCTCCGGCAACACGCTCAGCAAGGGCAGAGGCGAGCGCTGGCTGGAATCACCCCACCAGCGGCAGAGCTGATCGCTGGCCTGCTGCAGAAACGCCAGCAGATCCGCATCCAGACCAGCAGGATCGGGAAAGAGCGGCAAAGAGGGCGCGGCCGCTGGCTCGTTCTGAGGGGCTGGAGCCAAGGGGGCGCCACAGGGTTCGCCCATTCTCACCAATGGCCGGGTGGGATCAGGCGCTGGCATTGTGCACAGAGCGTGGGTGGATGTTCTGGGGCCGGCGGAGCAACTCCTCTGGATGCAGCGGCTGCTCAGGCACGCTGAGGTGGTGGGCCGCCAGGGCGAGATTCCCGTGGCGGCCGTGATGGTGGATAGCCAGGGAAGGGCCGTGGGCTGGGGCAGCAACCGGCGCGAGCGAGACCAACAGCCCCTCGGCCATGCCGAACTAGTGGCGTTGCAGCAAGCCGCTCGCCTGCGGGGCGATTGGCGCTTCAACGACTGCACCCTGCTCGTCACCATGGAGCCCTGCCCCATGTGTGCGGGCGCATTGGTGCAAGCCCGGGTGGGGCGGGTGGTGTTCGGTGCCAGCGACCCCAAACGTGGAGGGCTGGGTGGTGTGCTCGATCTGAGCACTAGCCCAAGCGCCCACCACCACATGCAGGTGGTGGGCGGGGTGGAAGCGGGTCTGTGCGCAGCTCAGCTGGAGCGCTGGTTCAAGCAGCGGCGGCGGCAGCAACGGGAGCAGCGCTCCGGAAGGCCGGCAACTCCTGCTCCAGCAGGTTGAGCAGCAGATCTACGTTCTCCTCGCGGCTATTGTAACCCATCAGACCAATCCGCCACACCTTGCCGGCGAGGGCACCGAGGCCACCACCCACCTCGATGCCGTGCTTGTTGAGCAGGTGGAGCGTGAAGGCCTTGCCATCCACGCCTTCAGGGATGCGCACGGTGGTGAGGGTGGGCAGGCGCAACTCCGCAGGCACATGGCACTCAAGACCGAGGGCTTCAAGGCCCGACCACAGCCGCTCGGCGTTGCGGCGATGCCGCTCCCAGACGTTCTCGAGACCTTCCTCGGCGATCAGGCGCAGGGCCTCACGCATGCCGAAGTTCATGTTCACGGGTGCGGTGTGGTGATACACCCGGTCGCTGCCCCAGTACTGGTTGAGCAGGCTCACATCGAGATACCAGTTGGGCACCTTGCCGCTGCGGGCGGCGAGCTTCTCCTCGGCGCGGGGGCCCATGGTGAAGGGACCCAGACCCGGAGGGCAGCTGAGGCCTTTCTGGCTGCAGCTGTAGGCCAGATCCACCTTCCACTCATCGAGGTAGAGCGGCACCGCGCCGAGGGAGGTGACGGTGTCGAGCAGCAGCAGGCAGTCGTACTGGCGGCAGAGATCACCGATGCCATCCATCGGCTGACGCACGCCGGTGGAGGTTTCGGCGTGCACCATCGCCAGGATCTTGGGGCGGTGCTCCTTCAGGCCGGCCTCGATCTCTTCGAGGCTGAAGGCTTCGCCCCAGGGCTTTTCGATCGTGCGCACATCAGCGCGGTACCGGCCAGCCATGTCCTGCAGGCGCAGGCCGAAGTAGCCCTTCACGGCCACCAGCACAGTGTCGCCGGGTTCCACCATGTTGGCGATAGTGGCTTCCATCGCCGCTGACCCCGTGCCGCTCATCGGCAGGGTGAGGCGGTTGTCGGTCTGCCACACGTAGCGCAGCAGCTCCTGCACCTCGCCCATCAGGGCGACATACAAGGGATCGAGGTGCCCGATCGGCGTGCGGCTCAGAGCCTGCAGCACCGTGGGGTGGGCATTCGAAGGACCAGGACCCAGCAGCAACCGATCCGGTGTCGCGATCGGAGCGAGATTCAGACGATGCCGATCGGACACAGAAGGAGTTGTGGTTGCCAAGGCCTGGATGGGTCTGTGGGGTGGAGCCTACGCAGTCGAGGCGTGGGTGATCAGCGGGCGCGAACGTTGTTGTCAGCCAGGCCGCGGCAGAGGTGCTCAAACGGTGCACGCACCACCGCAGTGAGTTGTTCAGCGCTGGCCACACCGGAATCCAGCAGCAGCTCACACACCACATCCGCCATGAGAGCGATGCTGCGCACGGTGGGGCCGGTGGGCACGCCCAGGCTCTTATAGGTGTCGTCGAGTCCGTTCAGCACTCGCTCGTTGAGGATGGTGCTGTCGTCGGCCACCAGGGCGTAGCTGGCGTAGCGAAGGAAATAGTCCATGTCGCGCAGGCAGGCGGCCCAGCGACGGGTGGTGTAGGCGTTGCCGCCGGGCAGCAGAAGCTCGGGATCCGACTGCCAGAGGCGCTGGCTGGCCTCGCGCACGATCTCCGCGGCTTCGCGGTTGATCAGCTCAACAGCGCTCAGACGCAGCTGCGCCTGCGAGAAATAGGTGGCAATGCGATCGACCGCATCACGATCGAAATAGCGGCCCAGCTGGTCGTACCGACCGATCAGACCGGTGATGGCATCGCGCATGGCGTGAAGGATCGACGCACCTGAGCCGGAACGTAGCACCCGCAAACGCTCAGATCCCTTGCCATTGCACGGATCTGATCAAGTTGACAGAAACGGTTACGCAAGCGATTTCGCCCTCACCAGTCAGCGGTTTGGTTACAGCTGATACACAGCGATGGTCAGGCTGCTCCGTACGGTCCCGCGAGCCCGGTTCCAGGCGGGCTTCCTCTCAGCCTCCAAGCGTTCACGTCATGGCCAAAACCGCCCAGGACGTCCTCCGTCAGATCAAGGACGAGGGCATCGAACTGATTGACCTCAAGTTCGTGGATCTCCACGGCAAGTGGCAGCACCTCACGGTCTGTGAGGACCTGATCGACGAAGCCGCCTTCACCGAAGGCGTGGCCTTTGACGGCTCTTCGATCCGCGGCTGGAAAGCGATCAATGAGTCGGACATGGCGATGGTGCCCGACCCCAACACCGCCTGGATTGACCCCTTCTACAGCCACAAAACCCTCAGCCTGATCTGCTCGATCCAGGAGCCCCGCAGCGGCAAGCCCTACTCCCGCTGCCCCCGTGCTCTGGCGCAGAAAGCTCTCGATTACCTCGGCACCACCGGCCTGGCCGACACCGCCTATTTCGGTCCAGAGCCTGAGTTCTTCATCTTCGACGACGTTCGCTACAAGAGTGCTAACGGATCCAGCTTCTACAGCGTGGATTCGATCGAAGCCCCCTGGAACACCGATCGCGTTGAGGAAGGCGGCAACCTCGCCAACAAGATCCAGCTGAAGGAGGGTTACTTCCCCGTCGCCCCCAACGACACCCTGCAGGACATGCGCAGCGAAATGCTGCTCACCATGGGTGCACTCGGCGTGCCGATCGAAAAGCAGCACCACGAAGTCGCCACCGCCCAGCACGAACTCGGCATCAAGTTCGCCGAGCTGATCAGCGCGGCCGACAACGTGATGATCTACAAATACGTTGTTCGCAACGTTGCCAAGAAGTACGGCAAAACCGCCACGTTCATGCCCAAGCCGATCTTTGCCGATAACGGCAGCGGCATGCACGTCCACCAGAGCCTCTGGAAAGCCGGCCAGCCCCTGTTTTGGGGTGAAGGCACCTACGCCAACCTCTCCCAGACCGCCCGCTGGTACATCGGCGGTCTGCTGAAGCACGCCCCCAGCTTCCTGGCCTTCACCAACCCCACCACAAACAGCTACAAGCGCCTAGTGCCCGGTTTCGAAGCGCCGGTGAACCTGGTGTACTCCCAGGGCAACCGCTCCGCGGCCGTGCGAATTCCGCTCACCGGCATGAATCCCAAGGCCAAGCGCCTCGAGTTCCGCTCCGGCGACGCCCTCTCCAACCCCTATCTGGGCTTCGCCGCCATGCTGATGGCCGGCATCGATGGCATCAAGAACCAGATCGATCCAGGCGACGGCACCGACGTTGACCTGTTTGAACTCTCGGCTGAAGAGCTCGCCAAGATCTCCACAGTTCCTGCTTCTCTGAACGGCTCCCTGGAGGCCCTCAAGGCTGACCACGAGTACCTGCTCGCCGGTGGCGTCTTCACAGAAGACTTCATCGACAACTGGATCGCCCTGAAATACGAGGAGGTGCAGCAGCTGCGCCAGCGGCCTCACCCCCACGAATTCACCATGTACTACGACGCCTGATCCAAGTCGCGACAGGACACATCAGCCCCGGCCAACAGCCGGGGCTTTTTGATGGTCGCAGGCCAGGGCCTGGATCAGTCGTGGCGGAGCTGAGCGATCGCGCTGTCATGCAGCCGACGCTCATGAGCATGGCGCTCAGCCCATGCCACTTCCTGGGAATGAACATCGGAGGCCTCACTGCGGTCAGCGGTGGCATGGCGCTGCGCCACAACCGGCTGATGGCGCCGCTGCTCCTGCTGGCGGTGGCGCATCCACTCCACAAACAGAGGCTCGCGCTCAGGGGTGCTGCTCATGGCCTTCTCCACACAACGTTCACCTCTTCATTCTGTAGCGGTTGCTACGGAATGAAGAGGTGCTCCATCAAACGTGATCTGGGTTCAGGCAGGCACAGACGGGGGCCCGGCCACCGCTGATCGCGGTGTTGCACGGGATCCGCTGGAATGGGTTGCTTGCTGCATCCCTGCCCGATCCATGGCTGACACACTCACCAAGCTCGCCTATCAGGCCCTGCAGCAGGGCAAGAGCCTGGTGGGTGTGGCCCATAAGGAGGTGAGCACCAAGTTGATGGAATTGGTGGCACCCCAGGGAGCACCAAAAACGCTGCCGATTCCGCCGCAGATGCTGATGGATCTGCAGGCCGCCAATTCGGCACTGATGGAGATCGATTGGGAAGAAGCCGAGCAGGGCCTCTACCCCACCATCTTGTTGTTCGATGCTCCCTGGCTGGATTGGGCTGCGCGCTATCCGATGGTGTGGCTCGACATGCCCAGCACCTGGAATCGGCGCAGCGAACGCAACGTAACCGACCTGCCGCCGGATGTGGAGAGCGAGAACTATCCCGACTACTACCTCCAGAACTTCCATCATCAAACCGATGGCTACCTGAGCGATCACTCCGCTTCGCTGTACGACCTTCAGGTGGAAATCCTGTTCAACGGCACCGCAGATCCGATGCGGCGCCGGGTGATCAAACCACTGGTGCAGGGCCTGAGAGCCTTTGCCGAGCGGCCGGCTTCCCAGCTGCGGGTGCTGGATGTCGCCACAGGCACAGGCCGCACCCTGAGGCAAGTGCGTGCGGCTCTGCCGCAGGCGCAGCTGGTGGGCCTCGATCTCTCCTCCGCCTATCTGCGCCAGGCCAACCGTTGGCTCAGCCAGCTGCCGGATGAACTCCCGCAGCTGGTGCAGGGCAATGGCGAGAGCATGCCCTTCGCCAGCGGCAGCATGCAGGGCGTGACCTGTGTGTTCCTGCTGCACGAGTTGCCCGGCGATGCTCGCCAGAACGTGATCAATGAGTGTTTCCGTGTTCTGGAGCCCGGTGGTGTTCTGGTGCTTGCTGATTCCGTGCAGCTGGCGGATTCACCCCAGTTCGAAACAGCGATGGACAACTTCCGCCGCGTGTTCCACGAGCCTTACTACCGCGATTACATCGGCGATGACATCGAGGCGCGCCTCACTGCCGCCGGATTCAGCGGCATCCGCGCCACCTCGCATCTGATGACGCGGGTGTGGAGTGCCACCAAGCCCTGACAAAGGGCCTTGGCCGCCGCCCAAACGCCATAAGGTCCGCCTAAAGCGAAGTGGGCATGAGCAATCCGTTCAGCGTGCGCTGGTTGGCAGGCTGGACCTTCCAGACCGTGTTCATGGAGGGGTGTGTGCAGGTGGAAGCCCATGGCTTCGGTATCTGCCTGCGCACACCGCTGCTGCCTGGGGAAAGCCCAGTCGTTGCGGCCGATCGGTTGGTCCTAGCGGAGGATCAGCGGCGCCGCACCCTGCACAACGCCTGGTTGCGGGGCAATCGCATCCCGGCCGCTGAGCCGGCTCCTCCCCTCAATGGAGCCAGCGCTGAAGTGGAGCCAACCCCACTTGAACAGCCCGAGCTCGAACCGCTGATCCGCCTGGTGGCTTGACCCGCACCTGGATCAGCGCTTCAGCCACAGAGCCAGAACAAGCCCGAGTCCACCCCAGCGCAAAGCTGTCCAAAGACTGGTTTCCTGCCAGGTCGTTGGGCGCAGGGGAGCTGGCAAGGGATCGAGCAAGCGCTGGGCGAGCGCCATGCGCTGGCGCAGCCGCCGGGCCTGCAGGCTTTCATCACCGCTGCTGATGCGCTCAGCCCGCGACACCTGCGCCATCAGGTTCGCCAGCTGATGCAGCCAGCGAATGGGTGTGTGTGGGGAGCGCGGACGCTGCTGCATGGCGCCAGGATGGCCTTCCAGTCGAGGTTGTGTCCAGTGTCAGCCAGTCAACAGTGGCCAGAAGGCAGCCGAGAAGCGGCGGAGGCCCTGCATCGGCTGCTCACGATCGACAACCGCCAGTGGCACGCCCTCAAGGGCCAGCCGCAACGGCGCGCCGCCGAACAGCTGGCCGCCGCCCTAGTGCAATTACTGGATCCGGCCAATCCTGCCAACGCCCCAATGGCCACCGCACAACGCCAACAAGCCATCGAGCTGCTGGAGCATGGGCTGGGCTGGCTACGCGGAGAGCTGAAGGACCCCGGCTGCCCCACCCACGGTCACTGACGCCGCAAAGCCACCTGAACCCGGTTGCCGCGGGCGCTCCAGCGCACGTCATCAAAGCAGGAGTGAATCAGAAACAACCCGCGCCCGCAGAGGGCATCCGGCTCCTCCGGCAGCGCAGCGCAGCGGGCATCCGCAGGAACCCCGCAACCCTCGTCCTGCACCTGAAACACCCACCAGCGGGGAGTCACGATGCGGCGCACGCGAAGGCACTTGCCGGGGTCGTTCCCATTGCCGTGGCGCACAGCATTCACGAGCACCTCCTGCAAACCCAGCTGCAGAGAGGCCATCTGCTGGGCGCAGCTGATCGGCTCGAGCAGCACCTCCAACAGCGGCGAGAGCTGCAGGGTGGAGGGGGTGATGAAATCGGCCCAGCGATGTGGCATCGAGACCAAGCCGGCCGAGCAGCCGTGCAGTGATTTGAAGCTACCGCTGCAGCGAACCAGCCGATCTAGGCCGACACGCGCTGTTGCAGCCCGGGATGGGAGAGCAGGGCATCCATCAAGCGCACGCCCCGCAGCTGGTTCACCAGGGGCAGATGACCCTCCGGTGCCTCCAGCGACCAAGTGAAAGCATTGGGATAGCGGGTCCACACTCCACCCTGCTTCCAGCCCAAGCGGGGCCAGAGCTGAGTCCAGCGGCCATTCAGCGAGCGGAGCAGACGAATCTGCACCGAAAAGCCGAAGCGGCCTTGCGAATAGACCACCCAGAGGCGATCCAAGCTCTCGAGATCCACCGAAGCGATGGGAGGCACCTCTGAGTAATAGACGTAACCACGCTTCACCGCCGCCTCTCCGGCCAGTTGGCGCAGGTGTTCGCTGGTGAGGCGATCAGCCTCCTCAAAGGCCTGATCCATCAGCGCCCGCTGCAGCGGCGCGTAATCCAAACCGGCCGCACTGGTCACGGCCAACCAACCATCGCGGTAGCGATCGCGGAAGGCCTGAGCCAGGCCATCGTCAACCGATACCAGCAGTTGAATCAACAGGCCGGCGGCCCAGTCATCGCCGGTGGCATCGAGGCGATCGATCTGCTCCGGAAGCAGCGGACGCAGTTCAGCGGCGCGCTGTTGCACCTGGCTGAGAAGGGTGCGGCGCTGGCGGGGATTAGCCGCCAGGAAACGCTCCAGAAGTTGTTCGGCGCTAACCGTTGTGGTGACGGGGGGTCCGGAAAGCATGAAAAGAGATCAGACCTGCCATAGGGGCCAGCGTTGGCCCACTATGTCAGGCGTGGCCAGGCCAAGGCGGGTTCCCGAATGGTTGGGATGCAACTGAATCGCCAACCGGTGGAACGGTTTCTGCAGGGAACGGGGCCGGTAGTAGATGTGCGG
>Ga0078894_10000968_pt1 | contig 20699 bp, 21 predicted proteins | sample LauGreSu1BDMLBSD_2_FD_67506 | JGI IMG/M metagenome (GOLD analysis project Ga0078894, IMG submission 67506) | Freshwater lake microbial communities from Lake Michigan, USA - Su13.BD.MLB.SD (version 4) (version 4) | ecosystem: Environmental > Aquatic > Freshwater > Lake | place: Lake Michigan... | reverse complement strand
CGGTACGATGCTTATGCATCGCGTCCGACGTAGTAGTCGGTACGATGCTTATGCATCGCGTCCGACGTAGTAGTCGGTACGATGCTTATGCATCGCGTCCGACGTAGTAGTCGGTACGATTCTTATGCATCGCGTCCGATGTAAAAAAAAAATATTTATTATGATTAATAAAATGGAAGCTCCGGAGTCGAACAATTTCATAAAGTCATTCATAAAGCGGAATAAAATTAGGCTAAGCACGTTTCTTATAGTGTGTGCAATAGCGGTTGCAATTCTCGTAGTGCTTATATGGGGAGGGGTAACAGATTGGAAGTTCATTAAGGATAAGGAAACGGATGCACCGTATGGTATTGCGCCATCTGCCTAATTTGGCGCTTCGCGCCAAATGGGCCTTCAATCTGTTTTCATAAGTTGGTATTTGTTATACACGTAGTATGGTACGCAAACGCTTGATAAAATACAAGCGCTAAGTGGGGTATTTGTAATAAAGGAGCCAATAAAACCTCCTGCGACAGCACCACCGATTGTGACTCTTTCAATCAAGAGTACTTTATTTTCTATTTTTCTTTCAAATTTGGACAATGCCGATCCAGTGCATATACCAAACAAAGCCCCGATTGTGGAACCATGGGCAATACCCCAAGATAACGTACTACCTTCGGTCGACGCGATGCGAAACATCGTATATATTTTGTGCAACATATTTATACTAAATATTTAGATTTTATTTATTCTGCCACGTCGTATGAATTCTTTAAATTAATTCGTCACTTCGTGATTTATTCTTAATAATTAAAATCTAAATACATAAATAAATAAATGTCACCGCCTGTTCCTGATCAGGTCCAGGACCGCAATTTTTACCACCCTGATGAAACTGCTATTATGGAGAGTATAAATAACAACTACAACAGAGCTTTCCTACAAAGTACAGGTATTAAAAATGACCTTTGTAGTTTGCAAAACCAGCAGCTAATCAGCTCCAAACCGATGAAGTACTATGTAAATGAATACAATAGTCCGCAGGTAAACACATTCGAGACCTACTCGGTAGTAGGTAACCAAAAAGTATTCAACGTACGTAACGAATACGAAAGACCGATTCCTTCCCGTCTAAATCCCATTTACCCCGTATATACAGAGCCCTACGCAACTACCCCATTCCTAGGTACGGTTTCATCTGACCGGTCCTTTGTTGATACGGACAGTAATTTACGGTGGGGGTCAGATATGAGACCCAAGAATTCAGAATCGTCACTAGGGGAGAGAGACTACAACAGATGGTCTCCGGGAGTATCAGGGTACGTTGTACAAAACGCTGGACAGTTTACTGGCGGTGTTATGCAGCAGCCTATTGGACAGGATGGAATGTACGATTATACCGCGCAGAATAACGTTATCTTCGGAAACAGCGCGCTTCCTGGGAGTGGAGTACAGGGTATAAGTTCTAGAAACCTCTTACATAATTACCAAATGATTAATAATTGTTAAAGGTTTTTTAATTTAAAAAAAATATGTTTACAACTAATAATAAAAAATAAATGTCATCATCGGCAAGATACTCGGCTACCTTAAATCGGGAAAAGGACAGTATCAACAACTACTACACCAATAGTCGCTACGCCCCTACGGGGGACCAGCAAGTAGGTGTCCCGTTCCCGTTATACAAACAGTATGGTGGCCTAATGACCGATTGGCGCCCCGCCGGGTCCAGAAACTCCACGCTCGTAAAACAGTACAACCTCCCCACAAACACCAACTTTTTCCGCCAAGCCATGACGCAAAACTCCGTAGGTATGGGCACCAACAACAACGCCGCATGGGTACAGCAGACCCAGACTCTTCAGAACGTAGGAAACTCCCTGCTATGCAATTCGGACGCAGATTGCGGCCCGTGGCCCGGCACAACCTGTAACAGAAACTACGAACCTTGGCCTGATGCAAAGGGAAATCAGTCGGGTGCGTATTGTTCGGTGACCAAGTACCCGGAGTTAGAGGGTGGAAGGTATTTCCGCAAGAATATTAATGAGGGCGGTATTGGGCGTGGGTGCTCTACGGATAATGATTGCGGCGAGGGATACAGTTGCAATAACCAAGTAGACTTTAACGGAAAAAACATACAGCAAACCGGATTTTGCGCACAAAAGTATGATTGCCCTGATGGTACCACGCACTACCTAGGATACCCGTACAACTCGGGTATCCCGAAGCCTCCGCCCATGGAGCAAAATAACAAGGGAGCCGGGTATGCTACTGAACAGGCATGTGCGATGGTCGCTAATTCCCAGCAAGATTGTGTACGCAACTCGAATGGGGCGTGGTATGCGGTGTACCCCGGGTACTGCCCCGTACCTGCCGATCTTCGCGAGGGAGGCCCTCGCGGACCCGTCATGACTTCGGGTCCTCGGGACTTGGCCCAAGGTTTCCACATCCCCGCGTATGCCACCAACAATGCTAGTAACTGGGGGTCGAGCAAGCAGACTAGGGCATTCGAGTCGTGGAATGTTGCATCTAGTGTGGCAAATGGGGGTATACAGGATGGTAGCATAGAGGCGTGGAAATACACAAAGTCTCTCAATCCGCGGCCATAAAAAGCGCCAAATAATGGCCCGAAGGCCACGTTCGCCGGCCTAATTAATGGCTAGCGTGAAAAGAAGGCGCGCAATTCCGAACTATCGACGCCCGTCGACCGAAGCCGCGAATCGTCTTCGTCGTCGTCTTCTTCGACTATTTCGTCATGGTATTTGTGTACTATATCGATGATGGAATGGTAAGCGGCGCTGAGTTCGTTGACTGTTTTTGCTCCGGTGATGGAGGCGTTGCCCTGTCTGAAAACGATGACGGTGGACTGACCTTCTATTTTCTTTCCGATATTTTTCCCTGATTTGATCTTGTCGATATGTTTTTCTTTGGTTTCGGACTGCCAATGCTTTGCGTTGAGGCCAGGAAAGGTGCCAGGTTCGTATACGGCATTCCTCCATTCGCCCTTTTCGGTGCGTACATTGTGTTGGTTGATTTTGTCCTTGAGAATTTCCAGATTGAGTCCGCAGTTAAACTTGAAGCTGGTTTTTAGCATTACAATCCTGAACTCTTTGATACTAAAAAGTTCAGGATTGATAATGGCGTCTTTGCCATATTTATTCACAAAGTTAAAGATAATATGAGGTACTCGATTGCACACAGATACGTTCTTGCAGCCGGCTACTTGCAGCTTTCCATTCGGAAACAACTTGGCAGATATATTACTACGCTCTTCGGTATCATAATCTACTGCAAACTCTATGTTTACGCAATTGTAAAACGCATCCTCACCCTTCTTCTTTTTAAGTTTGGACTTTTTGCAGTTGGGTTTGTACCGAATCCGAATTGTCTTGGGCTGGATTGGGTACTCCCTTTTGATGATCTTTGCAACACTATATTTTTCAGTGGGTGAAATAATCATGACATCCTTTTTACCAGACTTCATGTTTGTATCAATCACGACCGTGACATCCGGGTCATCCGATGAAGATAGGTCTTCCGATGATAGATCGTCTACCAACTTCTTGATATTAATTAAGGATCCAAACGATCCACAAATTACACACACATTCAACTTTAGCGGGGTTTCGTTCGAACCCGGACCGCGCTTAATAGTACTGAACTCCTTCTCAAACTCGTCGTGATTGAACAGGGACATTCTTAGTTACTCTTTATTACCTTTTAATCCTTAAACCACTTTTGCGTTACTTTCTTTTTGATTTTTTTTCATTAATTAAATTTCTTGATTAATTTTAAACAATGAATGTCATTCGGTGCCGAATGAGTCGTCGAAAGAGTCGTCGGAAGAGTCGTCAAAAGAGTCGTCGGAAGAGTCGACGCGTCGTTGGCAAAGCCAGAGTTCGAGGTCTTCGAAAGTTTTACTTTGGCAATGTAGATAGTATTACACTTGAGTTAATAAATGGTTATGGCACGTATCTAAATGAGCGATTAACCCGGGAAGGAACATCACTACCGCGTGACTTCTTTTACAACAAATACGGAAAACTTATTCCAATTGATCCGGGTAGATTACAAAAAATGACGAATTTATTTTTATTAATGTCAGATAATAACTCTTTTCAATTTACTAGATATTTAGGATCGGGAGCCAATGGGGATGTTTACGAAATACAGGAAGGTAATGAAAAAAGGGCGTACAAAATATCCAGTGTGCCATTACTCAGCGAATTTGAAGAGCTTGGAAAATATAAGGATATAGCACCAACAGTGTATAAATGGGGTTTTTTTTCTAAACCAATTAATCAGAAGACTATAATATATTGGATGAGCATGGAAGCTTTTGATGGAGATTGTTCTAAATATCTTTTGGAAAATATACAGGAAAAAGAAAAAATTGAAAATTTTGTAAATGAAACAAATAAAATAATAGATAATGTTTGTAAGCGTGATATTGTATTTTTTGACGTGAAACCTTCCAACTTTGTTTACAAAGGAGACGACATTTTCAAAATGATAGATTTTGATCTTCGTTATTCTTTAAAAATTATTGAAGAAAAAGATAAAGAAATTATCAATAACCTCCTTAAAGTCCAGATGTGCATTTTTGGGCTAAAGTATAATCTTTTCAATGAACCTGATAAAAAAACATTTTTCGATTTATACAAAGAATCATTCGATTACATATTAATGAATATATTAACGAAGGACGGAGATGTGGGGGGAATCGTAAACGATTTTTTAATGGAAGAACAACGCTTTAATTTTCTATATACAATTGTCCATTACTCAGTAGGACAATTTGAACAATTTAAACAATTTGACAAAAATATCACCATGAATAAAATGAGGAATATAGAAAAATTTATGCGTTCAATAATAGATATTTATGAAATTTATGAAACATATACGAATCCGGATACGGCAATGGATGAGAAATCGCCGATGTCGCAATCGCCGCAATCGCTATTCGGACGCACTCGCACTGCTATGAATGTGCCTGCGCCTCTTGTAAAACCTGTAAAAGAGCCGCTAAAAGGTGAAAACACTAAATTAACAAACCCCGAACCTGTTAAGCCTTCTGTTGATGAAATACCTGGATACAAACTACCTGAATACTGTCGTGGTTTACGTAACGGCAATTGGTTTGGATTGGACGATATAAAATGGTGGTTTAGACCATCATCGAAAGACGACGATGTCGCGTCGTACGACGACAGTTTAAAACTGGATCTTTATTCTTTGAAACAGTTTTTGAATCAGAAAATGATTACGGAAACTGAGACTCGTAAGTAGCCTCGATAGTGTACATAAATTGTAATATAAAATCCTGTATATGATTTGGATCCATTACGTGTCTATCGGTAATAATGCGTATGGTGCTTTGTATTTTAAGTTTTCCCGAAAAGTTACATTTTTGCAACAGTTTTTTATAGTACCTTAGGTAGGTTGGGAAATGGTAATTATTTAGTATGTTTCTAGGATCATTGTGTTGATCAACTCTTCTTTCCATAACACCAATTATGGAAGAAACAACTTCATCTATACAACGATCAAGAACCATAATTTCGTCTTCATGTTCCTTCTTTTTCTTATATATATTCCTATTCTGACTCGCTTGGTAAACGCTCTTGCTTTTTATACCTAATTTGGTTTTATATGCATCTATTCCCTTCAAGAATTCATCTGTATATGGCTCTCTTGTTTTAGGATCTCTGAAATCGCCCGTTTGAAGTAGGTAATCAATAAAAACTTCTAAATTATAATATACATAATAGCTCGACCCCTTTGGTTTAAAAGGGTAACACGGATACCTAACAGGTTCCATTGATATAAGACATGTCGCATCCTTACCCATCAATGAGCTTCTAAAAAACCTTTGTATTTTTATTACAGAAATGTGCCCATTCAACATGTTAAATAAGTCCTTTTTTTTCAACTTTGAATAATTTGTCAACTTGTGTAATTTACATAAACGTTTCAGTACGTCAATTGAAACATTTGCAAAATCAGAAATAGAAAGAACCATTTATAAACATACAACATTAATTTTTTTTAAATTTTTATTTAATTAATTTGGCGCTTCAAATTTGAATACGGTCTCTTTGTATATACATACAATTTAATCTTTAACGGCTTTCGACGAAGACCCTGGCTGTTCCTCCTCATATTCTTCGGATTCCGATTCAGAATCCGATTCAGAATCAGACTTGTCATAATCAGACATCTCCTCTGCCGAAGGCACGCTTTGTGCTGCGTCATCATCCGATGCATTCGAGCCAGAAGATTTGGCATCGTCGTCGTCGCTCTCAAACAGCTCATCATCATCACTGCGGCGATTACCATTACCTTCTTCAAGTATAAGTGGCGGCATCTCAAACCCTTTCTTAGGTTCGCATACCTGAATCTCAGGTGTATGCATAACAAGTTCTTTGTCAAACGTATTATTTATAAATACGGGGGGGACATAGCAAAGACCGTTTTTCATTAGGTATTTGTGGAATCCTTTGCTCCACTTGTAAAACATAATCGTATACTTTTTACCCTCCTTGGAGTGGATCTTTTCAAGTATGTCATTAAGGTACTTTTTCGGAGTAAACGTATATTTCTCAAAAAACTGCACCATTTCGTATATATAAGAATGAGACGGGTTTCTCGGAAAGTCGACGAGGATCGAGTTGAGGGTTTTCAGGAGAAAGGTGTCAATTTCCTTAATTTTTTGGGTCGTTTTCTCAATAAGATCGGCACTTTGCACCGAGTGCGCATTGATATACCAAATGAGATCATTCCTATTCACATGACTCACCCCGCCTTCCAATAATTTACGCAAAGCGCTTTCGAACCAAATGGTTCGCGCGCTGGTTCGCGCGCAAACTTCGTTTGCTGGCGGATTCATCCATTCGGCACGACGGGGATTGGGAAGGGGGGTTGAAGCGTCGCTTTGCGTAATACTCAACTTTGCGTAATCATCCATCATATCCATCATCGAAGAGTCTATGTTTTTCACACCCGTTGCCGTAACTTTTTTGTACGAGCAGGGTTTCTTTCCACCCCCCTTCTTCATCATTATTTTAGATTCCTTGTTTTTCACAAGGACATATTCGGTCCTTGCACATTCTTCTATGCAAATCCCATTTGATACGTCCGTATACACAAACACCTCCTCACTGCATTTGCAAAGAGCCGCCATCGACGCTTCGCGTCGAAGGAGCCTTCGGCAGCTCCGCCGTATACTCACAAAGTTTACTAATATTAAGGGACTCTCAGCTTGAGTACTTTTTCTTTTGATTTTTTTTCGCGGCTCTAATCTTATTTATGAAAATGTATTTCTAAATCCATTTCCAATCCGTACAATCAGTAGGGCATCCGGTGAGTGTGGAGTTGAAGGTAGTTCCGTCTGTGTTTATTAGTGGCCAATTTAAATTGACGGGGGTTGTGCTTACGCTGGAAAAATCGCCTATATATTGGTATACGGGCATTGGTAATTTACCGCAAGTTGGATTTACGATAAATAGGTAGTAATAATCTCCTACTGGGACGGTGCGTATACTAATGTTTAACCCAGAGTCTATCTTGATGTCGGGTTGTCGGACAATTATGTTTACCCATGTGGAATCCGACCATTTTCCAGTTTGAGGGTTAAAATTATATTTGTTTAGCTGCGTTGCTGGATCCTGGTCACTTCTTAAATAGTAAAGTGGTCTTTCGTTGGAAGAAAATCCGAGAGCGCCAGATAATGTAAGGTATCCCAACGGGTTCTTCCTGATTGTTACGCAAGAATTGCACCAACTGCGAACCAATAAATTTGGGTTACTTTTCTTAATAATAAGGGCCGTAATAAAGTCCAACAACCCAGAGCTGACATTCGAACACCGGAGCTGTTTTCCATCCTTCCAATTACTTATATATTCTAGTATGTAATCACTATCTGTTTTTTTATCACAACTCATGTATTTAATTTAAAGAAATATTATATTTTCAATTAAAAATGTATATAATTAGCATCGATATCGGGTTTGAACACTTTGCCATCATTGGGGCAAATGTTTCAGGAGAATATCAAAGCGAGCAGCCCGAACAAAGTTTGGCTTTGCCGTATAAACTTGAGGATATTACTTTGTGCAAACTAATCAATATCAAGAACCTCATGCTAGAATGTTCCGACACAGATTGTAAATTAAAACACACTTTGTGTATTTCTGACTATATGGCACATCTTTTTAAAACGTATCACGACTTTTTTGAAAAGGCAGATACCATTATTATTGAAAGACAACCCCCTCAGGGGTTCGTAGCCGTACAGGAACTAATTTTATTTAAATATAGAGAGAAGGCTTTACTAGTATCCCCTAATTCAATGCATAAACATTTTTCTATGTCAAAAGTACAAAAACTTAGGAAAATGTTTACAGAAAAATTCTCCAAAGAAAGACTCCAGTCCTTCCCTGATTACTCAAATAACGAAAGAAAACACGATATGGGCGACGCATATTGCCTACTCGTCTATTACTTGAGCAAACTTCGCTCGGACGTATACCTAAAAGTGGCTTTGCAGCCGAAGGCACCGAAAATTACTTCGCGTTACTTTACTGGTGGCGAAGCCACGCAAAGCGCCACAAACTTCAGTCAGTTTATTTATAAACATGAGCCGATTCGTTTAAAGAATTTGTTGTATACTGTTCAAGACAGAGATTAAGCGACCTATTATTCGTGATTGAGTGTTATTTCTATATGATATGTTGCCAAGTTTACTATATATCCCCCTTGCGCTAGGCCTCGTTCCAAATGGTATTAAATTATTTAAATCCGTCATGAATAGAATATTTTCAAAACACGGATCTGATGTAACAAGAAGAGAACCTACGACTGGCAAAAGTCCATGCGGATATGCATTGCCTAAATTCATATTGTAAGCCCCTTGATCAAGTAAGTTTAGAAATTCATCATTGGTTCCAAATACAAGAACACGCGCGAGTTGTTCCATTCTTAAAAAGTATCGAAGATTTAATTTTTCCGTGAAATAAGCTCTCTAGATCGCCGGAACCGTTGAACCGTCAGACGACGTACAATAAGCTCTCGTTCCTGCTGGTGAACTATATGTTCTCAAATGACAGGCTCTTCCCTGCGATGTTGTGCAAAAATATGAGTCAAATGTAAACGACGGATTACCCCACGGTATGTTAATAATTCTATCGCATTGTTCTTCAATTGAAGAAGTTGAGGTCGTTTTTAGCTTTGATATTATAGGTGCACATGTTTGTTTTTTTTGTTCTTCTGTTAGTTGTTCTGCTGCTTCATTAGTTAGGAATATGGAACAGTTGCACCCTGCCATATTGCCAATCTTGCACTCTATTTCATTCTTTCCGGGCTGCGATGGGTCCGAGGGCAGGGGGCCAGGTGGTTGACCGGATGGATTAGTGTTCGTTGTCGTAGTGGTTTGTTTCCACGCAACAGCATCGCCAATACTGCTACCCTGAACACCAAATACAATTGCTACGCTTCCCCAAATAAGGACTCCTAATACTGCGACCACAATCATGAATATCTTTAAAGCTTTTACGACGTCTAATACTTGTTTTCCAAAAAACCATATCATAACAAACCCAATAAAAGCAAATACAAGAATAAGACCAGCAAGACTCCCGAGGAGGGCAGCCAATCCAGCGAGTAAGTCGTTCTCATTCTTCTGGGTTGCCGTAAAATCGTATATATTGCTCATATCATTAAGTATATTTGAATTCAACAATGCATCCACAACCGATCTAGACGTCTGGGTTGAGTCCAATTTTGAAACTGAATCGTTGGTAAGTAGAAGACCACAGCCAGACATTTCAGCTTTTAAGCATTGGCCTTTTCTTGGGTCTTCTGATGGAGGACAAACACCTGCAGTAACCGTAACTTTACCACTTGGAATTGTAAAATTAATTACTTGTTTGGTTTCATCACCCTGAACTGTTTGATTACTTGACGCACTTGATATTGCCTGGCTTATAGTGTTTCTAACCTTTTGGGTAATTGAAGTTCTTTCTTGGCTATTGTTTTCTTGATTAAAATTAATTCCCTTATTCGTTTGAGTTATTGTTTTGGTGATATCATTTTGAAATTGGTTTGTAATGGCACTCTGAAGTATTGCTACCGTAGTCGCCTCCGCTACTTGATTTGAAACAAAAGTCGAGCTTGCTTTATTTTGTAAACATATATTTCCACCAATTACTTCCAACGTTGCTTGGGCCGGCTTAAATGCCTCTAATTCTTCGGGTGTACAACTATATAATGATTTACAGTCCGCACGGCAATTAGGGGGTGTTTTCCTCTCTTCTTGCACCTTTACACAATCATAATAGTCGTCTAAGTTATAACTAAAATAACACTTCTCGCCTTCTTTACTAGGGGGTTCAAAAAGGCAACGATCTATGCCTACTATATCATTTCGTGTTATTGTTGGGTCCAACGTAAATTTCATTTTTCCATCCTGACCTATATATTGGATTTGATAAATTGTTTTCGTACCACAATTCCCCCCACAAGTGCTCTCAAGTGAACCTGGCGGTGTTTCTACACCGCAAGACTCGAAGTTCTTGCTAGCAGGGTTTAAATCACATGTAGTTCCAACTGTGCAGTCTGCGTTTGATGAACATGATACTTCGATCCATGATATATATGACCCAGGAGGATTTGCGTCACAGGTTTGGCGTAATAATTTATTTTGACATATTGTGTACAAATCTGATTCAGGTACGGTTGTAGACCCCTTACCCCCATTGCAAAATCCTTCTTTGTCAAGTGCTTGTTCGTATGTATATCCAAATGCTTTATCACATAAGGATACTGTGGTAGGACCAGTTGCGCTGGTTTTTTTCAACTGACATTGATAAAGTGAAGGTAAATCTCTACAATTAGAATTTGCGCATGCCTCTACAGAATCGACTCTATCATTACAGGGGTTCTGAGGAGGCGGGTTGGTTCCTACTGCGAGATTAATTTCCTGGCTAAGATTTACCTGTTGGGTTGTTAAATTACTGGCCTCATTCTGTATAGATTGAAAAACTTCCGAAATAGACGATTGGTATGTTTGTAGATCAGTTGACGATAAGTTACTCGCAGCGGTACCCATTTATTGAGTATAAATATATTTATTTTCTAATTTTCGAAACTGAAATTGCTACGATTATAATAATTAGGATGATAATGATCACAATCAAGTACCAATATTTTGAAAAAACATTACAATCCGCAGAACTTGCCGAAAACCCTTCATGGACAGTCGCGCCATTCAAAAACTGAACCTTGCATCTCTTCTGAGAATTTGGGTCGTGACAAACGCCAGACTCATTTGCGCTTGGGGCACATGACGGACTTCTCATACTCTCGTACAAATTATACACGTAGTCAAAAGTTGGACGCATCTTTTGGGGCACGTTTAATTCATCATTTACCAAATTGTGTATTTTATAGGCCCATAGTGCTAATTTCTTACGTGATTCAAGGTAGGGTTCTATAGGTAAAGTCTGCAGATTCTTCTCATAGTTTTTCTTACACCATACGCACGGAAGAATATTACCCAAGTTATGAAAAAATTGTTTATAATTCTGAATGATTTCTGGCGCAGGATTTTGCGCAGGATATCCCATAACAATGCTGTGTATAAATGCCCATCCAATTGGTCCCCAACAGCTCGTCATTAAATTGTTTTCGGATTCCATTTTTATTTTATATGTACTTACGAAAAAAAAGCTATTCTAATATCGCGACATCATCATTGTAAAAAAAACTTTGATCAGACGACGGATCAAACTGCGGGTCGACCGAAGGCGTCGAAATGGCAAAGTCGTTTCGGTCGACGGGCGTCGAATCCATGTGAGGATTCGATTCAAACGGATTGGAGTGGCCAGCTCGATGCGACTTCGTCATGGAGATCGGTATGGATTTGATACCCCCTGGCTCACCAAAATCTGAAGAGAATGCGCTGCCAAAGGAAGTGTCTTCAACCATCGGGGCATCACTAGGGGATCCAGTGGACGTTGCGTCTAACATCTCACCTAGATCAAATTTCGCCTCCGGTTCGGGCGGACTTTCCGTTGGTGCGAAGGTCGAATGCGACGAAGTCGCGGTCGAAGGATACGGCTGCGCCGTATCGACGCTCGCAAACGAAGTTTGCGCCCGAACAGCGTTCGGCATCGAAGGATACGGCTGCGCCGTATCGACGCTCGCAAACGAAGTTTGCGCCCGAACAGCGTTCGGCGTCGAAGGATACGGCTGCGCCGTATCTCCTATTGAAAAATGGTTGTGCATTGTTCCAAAATCTGCAACCTCATTTGCGGTAGAAGCAACAAAGTTGCTTTGGTCGACTGGGGCCGAATCATGAGAAGCCGCGTCGTTTACTATATCTGTACCTGTAATTTGTCTTTCATAGGGTGCTTCGGGCGGGGGATCGGGCTGAGGGTCGGGCTTGGTATGTTCAGAGAATGCACTGCTTAGGTATTCTTGAAGGATACTTTGGATGGGTATCATCGAAGAAATGGTATCCTCGACTGTTTCGTCAATGATGTCCTTGACTACTTCTACGTTTTTTCTATTCAATAGGTCGCGAAATGGTTGGGGTTCGTAGTATATTTTTTCCGCAGCATTCACATATATACTGTGTATAAATATATCTGAAGTTGGGATTTTTATCTTGATGTTTCCATGATTTCCTCCTAGTCGAACAGAAGCTAATATTTTAACATGGCTCACGAATATAGCGGTTACTAAGTCCATTAGGAACGGACATCTATCTTTTATTCTTTTTGTTTCTTGTTCTAGTATGGTCTGATTCCAACGAGGGATCTGTTTAAGATATATTTGAAATTGACGTAACACATTTTCCTCATCGTTTTCACGTGCATCGTCATAAATACTTACAAATCCTTCTTGGATTAATGGCGTTAAATAATGTTTCAACTGATTCGTATATTCTTCCTTTGCAGCGCAAAGGACACTTATATTTAAATTATCCGCCATTTTTACTATTTTAAGTATATTTTTTAATTGCTAAAAATAACGAAGTGCGTTATTTATTAAATTTTAAATATATATATCCCTTTTAACAAAAGAACAAGATGGACACACTAACCGAAGACGAGAAAAAAAAGGTACTAGAGACATCCGCTATTGTTAAGCTTGACCTTATTGTCAAGATCATGAAATGCATTGAAATTGCTTCCGCAAAGGGGGCGTACCAGCCTTCCGATATGACGTTTGTAGGAAACATCTACGACGCCCTCCTTAAGGGTATCAACGATGCCTTCACGGAAGAGATTAAAAAGAAGACTGCTGCGGCGGCTGCCACGGAGGCTGCTGCGGCGGCTGCCACGGAGGCTGCTACGGAGGCTGCCACGGAGGCTGCTACGGAGGCTGCTACGGAGGCTACGGAGTCGTGCAAAATCGTAGAAGAAGTAAGTGCTTAAATCTAGGCCGCAAACAAAGTTTGCGCGCGAACCAAAGGTTCGCAAACAAAGTTTGCGCCCGTAGCGAAGCCACGCGAAGTGCCAAATTTATAATTCAATTTTACGACCTCCGGTCGTTCGTAAAATTAAATTATTTACTGTCTACAATTTAATGAACGTATTGAATACGCTGTTTTTGATTATTTTCATTTGGTTATTTGTAACCATGATTGTTTCCACTGTTGGATCATTTAAAGCTAAAGCTTAATTTTGCCTACGGCTGACGAAGTCTGCGCGAAGCGCAAATTAAATCTCTGTACCAAATAATAAATGTCTACAACGTGCAGCGACTGGGGTGTGAAAGTAAACTGTCCAGATGGAAAACTTACATGTTCTGACACGGCTTATAAGTGTGCTTGTGAGACACAAGATTGTTACTATATAAATGGGACGTCATCTTGTACTACATGCAATGATGTAACAAACCCCCCTGTTCCGACCGTGGGGCCAGCTACCATGCCTCCTGAATATAACACAATTCTTACGTCATGGGGTCTGGGGGGGATATGCGCTAGTGGTATAGTATTCATTACAGTGATTGTTCTTATTATTATTTTCTTTATTATGAATAAAAATGAAAAAGCATGACAATACCGTACCCATCGCAATTGCAATAACAATAACTATGCTGATTATTGTTGGTATTGTACTTGGCACGACATGCAAAGACAAGTTTGCTAATTTAAAAAAAAATGTAGGATTATTTAGCAACGTTCAAACGGAGAAAAATAGCGGCGACTTCGCAGACGCCATGTTTAATAAGTGGCGTGCAAAAGTGGGCGGGGAAGTTTCAATGGAGGAGGCAAAGGAACGATGGAATAAGGTAATTAGTGGGTATTCGGATTTCCTAACAAAACCCATCGAACAACTATCGCAAGAACAACAGAATCACAGAAAGTTAATTGAGGAAAGAATACCACCGAACGAACTAAAAAGAGTTGTAACAAATTTGGCGCGAAGCGCCAAATGAGTGCGAACTTCGTTCGCGGCTGATCTCCGATCGGTGCGAACTTCGTTCGCGGCTGATCTCCGATCGGTCTTCGATTGGCGCGAAAGCTAAGAGATAGGAGCGTCGTCGCGCACCCACAGACTTCCACTTTCAAGACCGCAGCCATACGCAAACCCTGTGCATAATTTATTCGCATCATCATATTCGCATCTGAAAGACCTTGGCACCACACTCATGTCATCGCATGCCCCTATTCCATTGTCGATAATTTTTCCAGATTTATCTTTTGTAATATTCACTTGATCCGTAATTAAAATGGGGGGGTCTCCGACACAACCTCGTTGTACATTTGTATCATCCTTCTCAAGGCAAGTGGGCTGAATTCCTATTACAATGCACGATCTAGTCCTAAACTTACAATTGCATCCTTGTAATTTTAAAGCTGCTTTTTCCTTACCTAATCTTGCAACATTGACTAGATACTCACCATAACACGTTATATCACTTGAATCTTTCTCATTTTGTTCTTCATCGTCGCACATACTGCTTTCAGGTTCTCCATTAGGGCCTATATTAGCTGTGTCCCACGTAGTCTGAATGTTACCAGGAACACCCTTTAACCTACCTTCACATGAACTAAATTTCATACGTCCATATTCGTCTTCACAAACACCGCAACATTTCCCAGTTGAAGTTTGAATTGCTGCACACGCTTTTTTTTGTAAAAAATTGATTGGTATATTGTAGTACGGTCGCGCGGCCTGCGTACCATTGGTTGTAAGAAGTGGTCTATACTTGCAACAATTTGTATCTGTACACTGACTGCCACTATTTAGCCCACCACATTTGCATACGTCATCCGCACCTTCAGCCGTATTAAATAAATTTGGATTTACCGCTTCTTGGTCATAATTTTTTGGTGGGGGCATATAAGAAGGGCACCATTTCACCGGTGTATTTTCCCCGTTTGGTAAATACCCTGCTGACGGAGTTAGTTCTGGCTTTTCGCCGAGTAAGTAGTATTTCTCGCCGAGATAATCCGATCTGCCAGTCGAAAGTTTTTGGTTGTACAGGTTGTAATATGCATCATCTGACTCCTCAATTGTGTTGTAGAACAATGTGCAACTTGCTTCGGACGATATTCCGCAACTATGACTATTCTCCAATGTTTCTGATTTTTTCATTGCGCAATTTTCAGGTACACCTATTTGGACCGCTGCGCAATTAGTGTCTGAACAGGCCCTCATACATATATTATTGCCCTTTACATTTAAGTTGTTAGGATCATTCTTATCCCCCGTGTTGTAATATTTATAATTGGTATCTGATTTTCCATATGGGTAAAACGCGAATGATGGGGGTATAAACCCAAGTGATGATCTAAACTCGCTAACTTTCTTACTCGCAACATTCAAACAATATTTTGGCCCACCTGCGGTTGATTTCTCATCTGAACATATACCCGACGTGCAATCATCTTGTTTTAAGCATTTGGCATATTGACCGTCACGGTCCCTTTCGACATAATAAATTGTGGTTCTATCGCCCGTAAAATTCCCTATGTATTCCCCAATTGCAAATTTATCAATTGCTACGCCATTGCCTATTTTTTTGAATTTCACTTCTGTTTCAAATGGATTATCAGGCGGTACAATTACCGTTTCGTTTCCGTTAGCAAAACGTTCAATCTGTTGTTGAACTATTGCAAATTTGTCACGCAAATTCACAGCAGCTGAATCGGTACCACAATAACCCCATATTGAAACACTAAATAAAGACAACAATAAAACAATAAGAATTACAATTAAGGCAGTTGTCCCAGCGTTTAGAGCGAGCTTATCGGCTTTACTTTTCATTTTATTTTACTATTTATTTTTATTTTATTTGTAACTAATATATAAATAAAATCTTCGATTTTATAATAATGATTCAAAATAATGGTCTTCTTTTTAGATTACTTTACTGCATGGACAGATATCATTTTCACATGCACCATACTCTTTTGCTTATGTTTCCCGGGTGTCTTACCTCTGTGGTTTTGGATTGGAATAGCTTGTCTCATGACATCGGTAGGTGTGGTAGGAAGTCTGGTGTTTAGTACGATGCAAGGCATCGCGTCGACCGAAGGTCGTACGATGCAAGGCATCGCGTCGACCGAAGGTCGTACGATGCAAGGCATCGCGTCGACCGAAGGTCGTACGATGCAAGGCATCGCGTCGACCGAAGGCCGTACGATGCAAGGCATCGCGTCGACCGAAGGCGTCGAAGCGGCAACCCCGCAACATATTGTTGGGGATTTTATGGTACATATATTGCCCGTAATTGTGTTGTTTTTCTTCTACAGAATACTTGAAAAACGGTTTTATTACAGCGAAACCTCTATTTTAAAAAGTGCATTATTCCCAGCCATTTTAAGTATTATATATATATGCACACATAATGTAGAAACTGTATACAAATCATCCGACCTTAGTTCATTCGTAATCATCATTCTTACCGTATCTGTATGGCTGTCTAGTTACCAAATATTCATTCCAAAGAAATGCTCGTTTATACGTGTCAAAAATAATTGAGTACCTTATTGTATAAGATGGACGTAAACATTCCAAAGTCTCTTAATACATCATGGTCATTGTGGGAACATCAAAGAAATACCCACAATAACTATGATAAGAATACGTGTTGTATTGGATCATTTTCTACCATTCAGGATTTTTGGAGATATTACAACAATTATCCGTGTCCTACCAAGATATTTTATACTGGCACCAATAAGCCCAAAGTCAAGAATCCAGATCGAGAAATCGCATCCCTTAGTCTTTTTAGGCAAGGAATTGATCCTAAATGGGAGCATGTAGATAATAGCAATGGCGGGGAATTCGCATTGCGCAATTTTAACAATACGGAGGATATAGATAAAATGTGGGAAATTCTGTCTGTTTATTGTATAGGTGAGCTTTTTGAACATTCGGATCAGATTACCGGGATTAGGGTCGTCGATAGTTCTATTCCTACAAGCAAGAGAGTTCTCCACCGCATTGAGATTTGGTTCAAATCTTTGCAGTATAAAGATAATATCGAGAAATTTTTTCGCAAATTACTCAATATCGAACCTTTTGTACAAGTCCACTTCAAAGAACATTCAACTGCCGTAGAATCCTTTCATAACCTAGACTCTGCAAAATCGCAAGAAGCCACTTCGCGCCTTCGGTCGACTGGCGTCGAAACTCCCACAGAACGAAGTCCGCGCACAAGTGCGACCGGTGTCGCAACGGCAAAACCACGCTCCAACAAAAGCCGAGTTAGAAAAAGTGTTATAAGGAAATGATGCAATTTAACATTAAGGTGCGCCGTATGGATTTCGAATACGTGAAACAAAGATTTAATGCCCTTGAGGAAAAACTCCAAGGGCTTGTTGAGTTGAATAATCGCCTTGTGCTAGAAAATATTAAACTAAATCAAAGATTTAACAATGCGCAAGGCGTCGAAGCGGCAAAGCCGCTTCGGTCGACGGGCGTCGAAGTGGCGCCACCTAGCGTGCCGCGTACGGCGCCCGAACCTCCCAAACCCAAGGTTCTTGAAATTTTGCAAAATGATGGCGTCGGTTCTATAAAGGTTATTGGGAATACGTATCTTCACAGAAGTCTCCTAAAGGAGAATGGGGGTTCTTGGGATAAAAATATAAGCGGATGGGTATTCAGTGACACTTGTCTGGATCAGTTGGTTAACGCACTTACTGAGAGGGAGGTTGAATTTATAAATCACGTGGCTCGGTCGACGGGCGTTGAAGAGGCTTTGCCGCTTCGGTCGACGGGCGTCGAAGCTGTGTTGGAGTTTATGGAAGATTAGTAGTGCATTGTTTTTGAATTTGTCCGTATGCATTTAGGCCGTAATATATTTCATTTAATTCGGGAGGTATGGTGGTGCCATCGGAATATATATTTGGATTTTCTTTTAGGAATGAACTGAGATCAAGATCTAATTTAAATCCTTCTCTCTGGAGTAGGCAAAATGGCTCCACAAAACCCTCTAACATCAGCATATTAAAAGTGTACTTGTCGTATTCATCCTGTGACATTGTTTGTAGAATTTGTTTATTGTTGTCGGAAGTTGTTACCTTGCAGTGTTCGTAGTATGTTTTCATAAAGTCGCACGTTTGGTCGCTTTTCACCACGAAACGGTTATTTTTATTATCAATAACTTTGGCCATATTTTTAGCATATTTATACATTACGCAGGCATTTAGGTATCCGAACTTTGTAAAAGTTGCACCAGGATCTGACGACTCCAACTCACTCTTGGTTGGATCACTACCCCAGTCCACATCCGTCTGCATTCCAATATTCTTGTTTGCCATATATGATTCCAGTTCTTGGAGACAATCTGAATCTGCCACGCAATCTGCGTAATATGTTGGGCATATTTCATTAACATTGTCCTTGTTGTCTGCATTGGCTATGCCTAGGAAAATCGAGAGTAAAAACATAAATAATAAGTTCTGCTCTATTGATTCTTTTTCAAGAATCAATTTTAATGAACATAAATTGTATGTACCTTCCTTACCGTTTGTATACTTGGGGGGAACGGTCAGTGTATATTTATTGTTTTCTTTAAAATTAGACGGCAAAGCCGCCCCAAAACAATCAAAATTGAAATTTAAACATTCAAACATCGATTGAGTTGGAGTGCCGTCAATCTGGATTTCTGTAAAATATATAGCAGGATCAGCATAGTCCGTTCCTGGGATAATTACGCGATCCGTATATAGTGGATACCTCTTTTTCAGACCGCCATTGCATGAATACATTAGGAACAAATAATATACACCGGTAAGCCCCTCCACCCGCTCCGTAGCAAACTCCAAATTTCCATAGTTTGGAACATTGGGTGAATTTACCACCGCGTTTGGAATACTTTCAAAATTACCCAAGGTTGAGTTGAACTTCGGATATTGTCCTATTGGGGCCGGTAGACTGCCGCCGAACGCTTCTTCTATTGCATCCTTTGCATCAGTATTCGTAAAATATGTCAACCTATACATATATAACTTTACTCGGTTGGATGACAACGGACTCGTATCCAACGAAACCAATCCGCTTATCCCAAGAACCTGGTCTTCAACCGCAACGGGTGCCTGGGTTGGGGCCGCGGTTGGTGCCTGGGTTGGGGCCGCGGTTGGCGCAAGGGTGGGAGGTAAGGTTGCATCTGTTAATACACCTCCTCCACAATTGCAACACGCTTGCCAAGCAACAATAGGCTTATCTATGCATTTACCATTTACAAATGAGCACAATGACCGAACACCGTAATTCTCACAACTCGTTTGGGTTGTAAAAACACCGCAACCAGTGCCGGAGGCAGCCAATGATGGATCCACCCCGTAGGAGTTACACAGACTTGAAGCGGCAAAGCCGCTTCGGTCGACGAGCGTCGAATAAAAAGAACAACCGTTCCCATTCTTGTCCTTCCAGCCCGTAGCATCAATGCACACTTGGGCGGGTTTAGACGTTGGGGCAGCCGTTGGGGCAGATGTTGGTGAAGGAGGTGGAGGTAGCGGGGTTATAGTTTGCTGGTTAAAAGCTATGGGATCTATACTTAAGGGTGTAGGTTCGCCAATAAACGTACCAAAAGAATATATTGGGCCCAACTTGGAAGTTTGGAGCCTTATACAACTCGTACTTGGCCTACCACCTACGTCAAACGTAACATACGTACCATTTAAATTTGACCTAAATGAATATATTACAACATTACCATTTGCGGCACTAGATAGCATACTTTTCGTATTTGCCAACGTGTAGGTCTTCTCAAAATAAATATATACGACGCCCAATGCGGCGCTTTGCGCCGTACCAAGACATATATCAATAAAAGGCTCAGTTGTAGGTGCAAGCGTCGGCGCAATACTTGGCCCAATAGTAGGCGCTCTTGTAGGCGCTCTTGTAGGCGCTCTTGTAGGCGCTCTTGTAGGCGCAGGTGCGGACGTGTAAAAATAAGGTGAAACAAATACGAGAATAAGTACTACGCCTGTAATTACGCCAATAACCACTAGGGGCCATTTATAGTTGACGGTCTCTTCCCCCTTTTGAATTTCCAACGCAACCATTGTAAATACGGTTATTGCAATTGCACCCATTGCTACAAGAATGGTTATTTGCGAACCAGTGTTCACAACCTGGTTCAATGACCAATCTTGCATCGTTGGCGAAGCCTCTAATTGATTGCAAAGATTTTTTTTTTTTGTTAAAAAAACAGTGTTGCAAATTTTAGGCGCTTTGGTACGAAGC
>Ga0078894_10000966_pt1 | contig 20717 bp, 52 predicted proteins | sample LauGreSu1BDMLBSD_2_FD_67506 | JGI IMG/M metagenome (GOLD analysis project Ga0078894, IMG submission 67506) | Freshwater lake microbial communities from Lake Michigan, USA - Su13.BD.MLB.SD (version 4) (version 4) | ecosystem: Environmental > Aquatic > Freshwater > Lake | place: Lake Michigan... | reverse complement strand
GGACAAGTCGAACAAAATATTGTTGTTGTATTGTCCAATATTTGTCCGCCTAATCATTACTACTTTCACAACTCTCTTAAAGAGAGCTAAGCAAGAACATTCACGAAGTAAAAGTATAGAGAGAAACTTGAGAGAGAAACTCTATTCGTTGCGTTGAGACATCAACGACATCATATGCAAGTCCTCATAAGGAAAGTCGGACGAGGTCTCTATTTTCCAGCCAGATTCAGCAAGAGCATTCTCCATTAAAGAAATCGAATGTGCATAAGTTTCTGCTGTAGATTCATCCATTCCAATTCCAAGCTGAAGATGTCTACAAGCTTCATATACTGCTTCGAAATAGTCCATTGAGTTCAAGGTGACGGAGCACTTATCTTTAGTACTTTCGTTAATTGGCTTAAGAGTTTGAATGATTCTGGGCATATTAATTGAAGTCAGCTTGTTGTTGAGTTCCGAGCCATTCAAGCCTATTAAAACTGGCAATGCGCTCATCAAGAGCAACAATTGCTTCTTTTTTCCAAGATTCATCAGTCGTTTGCTTCTCATTCAAAGCCATTTGTTCAATAGCTTTTAGTAGAATTTCTCCAACGGTTTTCTCAGTCATTATAAATTTTTTATTTGTGGTTTCTATTCTGCGGTTTTGTATCGATCAACTTAGTTAATCCTGAGGCTCACCGCAAACCTCTCTCCTAAAGGAAATTTATTCAGGATTAGTGTCTTTCACTGTACGAGCAAGATATTCGTTCACCTCGTTGCTGTCAAGATACTTGAGTCCATTGATTGTTCCCTCCAAATATCCAATGACCATGTCTTTAGTGTAGCCTTGAGCTTCAAGGTTCTGAACGATTTTATTTGCGTAGTTAATAGTATTCATAACAGTTTTTATATTCCAGTCATTTGGTATACAGATCAACGTTTATTTTTTAAAGCCTTTACACAAACCTTTTCATTAAATTTTTTACGATCTTCTAGCAATTTGATTGCATGGTCAATAATTGGAAGCTCTGCTTCTGCAAACAAACTTTCTTGAAGAAGTTCATCAAATTTAAGCTTACTAACATCTACAGTATCCTCGAGCAATCTTACAACCCAATCGCTAATGATATCTTTTTGATCACCAGTTAGTTTGCGTTTTTTATTCATAACATCTATTATTTTCGGAACAGATCCTGGATAGGTCAACTTTTCACATTCAAAAAACGGACTTAGAGTGCGTTTATTGAATATGATTCAACCTTCTGCTGGAAGCCTAACAATAAATCCTCCAGTGCCTGGATTCCAAGGACCACCTGAAGGCTCTGTGAACTTGATCTTATGATCAATGTGCAAGTCTCCAAGAGTCTGAGTGAGTATTGCCGCGATGTTCAAATCTTTCAACCCATCGTGATCTCTATAGCACTTCACCGTACGAACTCCTTTTTCGTACTTGTTGTTCCAGACTTGAATCTTGCCACTCAAACGCATGATCGATCGGACGAGATTGATAGTGTTTTGTTGCTTTGTCATAATCTTATTTTGAATATTGCACATCCCAATCTACTATTTCGGTATCCTCAATGAATCCATGCTCTTCAGAAATGTTGAATTGATAATCCATATCAGAGATGGCATCAGCTACATCTACTCCCTCTTCGAGAGTCATTACAACTTTTACTACTACAGATGTATATACTTTTCTCATAAATTACTTTCCGGCAATGAGATTGCGAAGGTTAGCTGTGTCTCGTTGAAGTGACTCGAGCTCGTAGCCTTGAAGGCCGAGAGTCTTGAGGGTTCCTTGCAGAAACCCCATGACATAATCAAGCCGGCCATCTCCAGCCATTTCAGCTCGTTCTGCTAGTGCTTCCAGGTAGTCGTTGATGATTGTGTTTGCGTAGTTGTTCATAACAATAATACTATCGAGATTCTGGTTGGACAGGTCAATGTTTATCCAACGAGCTTGTCCCAATTCTCATCAAGATAATCCATGATGTCTTCTCGAATTTGACCTTCGTGTCCCTCATACTCGAGTTCTTCACCATTAGCGTAAGTGATAGACTCATCAATGAACTTACCGCTTTCGTTAAGATAGACAGTAATGTTATATTCAGTACCCTCATGATTGAGGTTGAATGTATAGTTGGTAGTGGTGTCTGAGTTGGTTAATGTTGCGTTCATAACAGTATTGATATTAGAGGTTGGTGATGGACAGGTCAAAGAATATGAGTGTTAAGGTTACTGATTAGTAGTGACTCTCGAGATAGAGGTGTGGATGATAGGAGATGTAGGCGACATATCAGCCCACAACTGATATAATTTATATTGAACTCCGTTGTAAATAAGAGTTTGCTTGTTATAGTTACCTACTGTATTATCAGACGTAAACCCTCCAACTGGTTCCGTTGTTGATGAGGAGTTATTCGAAGATTTAATTTCAGTCACTGTTCCTTGTGCTACAGGATGAGCCAAGATTGCCTGTATTGATCTAGAAGAGTGTCCTTGTTTTTGCTTCCATGAAAGCGCAAGCTGGATTCCGCTGTTGTTAGGTGCTAATAGATTGGTATTAAATACTGTAATTCTATCAGAATTAGCGAGTCGTCTCTCTATCATCGACTGAAATGATTCACAGGAAGTTGTTGTGTTTCCGTACCTAAAAGAAAGTCCACCCATAGAACTGCATACAATAAAATCATATATTCCATTACTCATTGCTCCAGTTGGTGTCGAGGGTGCATAAAATATAAATGACGGAGCAACAGCGGTTGTTGTTGGAGTGTTCTTTAGAACACCAGCAGCAACAAGTTCTGCTCTCAAAACTTGAGTGTCAACACTAGATCGAGACTCGAGAGCATAAGGCACAGGAGTCATCCAATCATTTGAAGCTGAAGCGGTTGTTAGCGTTGTATTATTAACCGTTAAGGTTGAGTTATTCGATAGCACTACGGTTCCGTTAATGGTTGCGTTAACGGGAGACGTTACTACATATTCAACAGCAGAATATAGTTGATCTCGGTAGTCGACACTATTAACACTAGGAGATTTTATTACTCCTTTTACAGTTGCTGCTGGCATAGACACGGTCGCATTCATAGCATTTCGTCCCATAACAAGAGCATTAACTGCTTGCTGTCTTTGAGTTGCAGTACTATTTGCTGAAATAGCAAAAGGAACTGTGTATCCCATTTGAATTGCACCTAGTTGTAGCGCAATTTGATCTTTAGGAGTTTGTGCTATCAACTGACTTCCCGCAGCTAGCAGTACGCTAGTTGCAATTGTTATTACGTTGGTTTTTAGTTTCATATATTATTTGTGTGTTTTATATTCAGTGTTAAAAAAGAACGACTCAAGCTTGAACTGCCATCAGATTGTCAAAAAAGCTCTGATCCTTCTCTATAGCAATTACGCTCTCGAGCCAGAATGAAAGATGACGAGAAGTAGTCCTACTCCACTTTTTAGCAGTCTTATAATATACTCCTCCAAGATAAGCTGCTACAGGAGTATCATACGAGACTAGAACTTGTGTGTTCGAGTCGATTGTAAATTCAGTGAGGTTGTTTTTGAGATGTTTAATTTTCATAACAGAAATGATATTAAAGTGAGGCTTAGGACACCACAACTCTTTTTACTTTGATTTTAGATGGCACCACCTCACTATCAGAATCTTTAGAGTACGTATAGAAACATCCATCCCATCCTGCATAGTTATTTACGAAGTCATATAAAGCAGTTTCGAATTGTTTAATTGAGAGTTTATCCAGTTTGTGTCCTTCTTCAGTATCAAGGTTGAACGTAACTTCAAATTTGAATTTATTCTTTTTCATAGTTCGAAATCTGCTTTTCCGAATTGCTCGACGTAGCGTTTAGTGAGCTTCCAATTAGAAATAAATTGAAGTCCACAACTATCGTAAAACTTAGCTCTCAGCAGACCAATGGGAAGAATATCATACCCACATTTAGCCTCTTCGTAGTCTTCTCCATCTTCAATCAAATATATCTTGTGACAACCGTCATATGCAAATTGCTTTGCTGTAATTGTTTCACCGTTAATCTTCATAACAGAATTGAGAATATAGTTATAGTTTGGATAGGTCAACACTATCGAGGAAGAGGGGGACCAACTACTACAATTTCTTTAGTAGTTGGATCATATGCCATGGCTGCGTATTCGTCAGCTGAACGCTTGAAGTCATAAAACTGTGCAATGACATTATCAAGAGCAATATTCCAGTCCATATATGTAAGAGGGTCTCCGTTCTTTGATACGACCTTGAAATCTTCTAGGATGCTAATGACTTCTTCGTTTGTCCAGTTATCTCGTTTCATATCAAACAAATTCTTTACGAACACTGTTTGCGTGTTTAACAATATTCGACATGTTGGCTTCAAAAACTTCCCGTGCAGCTTTGATTGTTCGTTGCAAGTCTTGTTCAAACTGACGACGAACGGTCCATTCGTTGATGGTTGGAAGATTGCAGTTGATCTCTAGAAGAAGATCTGCAAATGACAGAGGATCGATAATATTCAAATCCTTTTGGTATCCACTGTTGAGATCGATATTAGAGTAGTCTGTGTAGTAGTTATTCATAACGGAATTAATATCGGGATTTAGGTTGGACAAATCAAGAATTCATTTCGTAGTCAAGCTCTTGGGGAGTTTTAATTCCCCAGTTTTTTCTAAGACGAATGAATATCTCATTAACTTGATATTCATACAAATAATCCAAAACCTCTTGAAGAAGATTTTCTTTTAGGAATTCAGCACTACAAGTCTCTTGCAAGAAGTTGAACTTTTCGCCTTTAGTTGATTTTTGAATCCATTGATTTCCTGCTTCCCATGCCTCATCTGCATCTTTATATGTAGTAGTGTTCATAACAAAAATACCTTACAAAAAGTTGTTGGACTGAACAAGAAACTTATTTTATCTTTTCTTTCTTTGTGATTACAGTATAGATGATCTTCTTTCCAAAGATATGTCCATGATCGGAGTCTACTACCATATCATCAAACACGTCCTCTGGCTCTGTTTCCTTATCGATGTAGAATTCTACCTCCATAACTACTGTCGCTTTGATGTATCGGTCTTTCTTTTTCATATTATGACAAAGCGTATTGAATGTTCCGTTCAAACTCTTGCTCTACTTCAGCTTCTGCATAAAGCTTTTTCTCTTTCATTTCCTCAAGCTGACATTCAAGTTCATTGATCTCATCATCAATTTCATCCTTCGCTTGATCTGCTGCTGAATAGACTGGATCAAGAGCTTCTCGAATAGATCCGTAATTAGCAAAATCATCTGCCCAGGCAATCCGGTCAGTAATCTCTTCAAGCAATGATGATGCTTCGTTTAGTTGTTTAAGTTTGTGTTGCAGCTTTTCAAGTGCTGATACTTCTTTGCCTTCAATATAGTATTTCATCGTATGTAAATAGATTAAGCTTTGAGTACAAGATAAAAATGATCTTCGTCTAAAACATCTGCTTCTGAAGCTGTAGCTGTATGAACCACAGCAATATATTCATCTTCGTACGGCTCGTGTACAGTTACTGTTTGACCGAGTTGCTCTTCAGTAAGCATCATGAGTTGATCGAGGAGTTCTTTGTATGTCATAGTATTGATTAGAGGATGTTGTTCTTAAGATAGTTGAGCGCTTCGAGATAGAGCACATTCATACGATCTTCATAGACATCATCATACTCAGGATGATCTTCTTTTACATCATTCATGTTTGGTTCACAAATGCCATCCTCAGTCAATGCTGGAAGAATAGTATTTGTGATGAGGTCATCGATTTGTTGCTTTTGTGAATTAGTTAGTGCTGGTTTATTCATAACAAAAGTAATCCTACAGAGCCTCTGTGGACAACTCAAGTTTTTTTGGAGCAAACATTTTTTCGTCCTTTACTTCATCTTTACAAAGCGCACAATCCTCAAATCTGTTAATTGAAGAGTGAGTCTTGTAATGCATAGTTCTCATCAACTCCAAACCATAATCAGAATTATCAGTTTTACAGCTACACGCTGCCAACACAATCAAACTAGCTGCTATTACATATTTAATTTTTTTCATAAAAGACCGTGCGTAAATTTGTTGATTCTTGGCTCTAGGATTGCGTATAAATCGTTTTGTTATTGAAATGGAGTAAGACTATGTTTTAAGGATTTGGCTTCGAAAAATCAATAACTCAAATCAGTATGTTTAACCACTTCAATTTCATCATCGAGATGATTTCGAATGCTTATTTCAAGCTCTTCTTCTCCATCAAATTTTGGTTTATTAAACCACTGCTCAACAAAATCAAATACATCACTATCCAGCAGCATCATTGTATAACCATCTTTAAAGGAAGAAGTAAATCCGTTTTTTTCAATTGAAGTGATTTCATCGCGAAACCTGTTGAGGTCCATTCGGAAGTAATCAAAGTCGCTTTCAGCTTCAATAAGCTCATCTCGAAGCAGATCAACAAAAGAACTATACAAATTCTTTTTAAGTTTAGTTGCTTGAACTTTGATGGTATGTTTTTTAGTTGTTTTAATGTTCATAACAATATTAATATAGATATTATATTAGGACAGCTCAACGAATTTCGTACGACACTAGTCTTTGTAGTTCCGAAAGAATTTGTTTCTTTGTTGGAGCATTGTCTTCTCCTACAATATAATCTTCAAACTCTTCTTCGTACCAATCTTTAAAGGACTGCTTTGAAAGAATATTGTAAAACACTTCTGCGATTTGTTCTTTATTCATAACAGAATTGATATTCGAGATTATTGAAGGACAGATCAATCCTCAATTTCTTGCCATTCGACTTTGTATTGCTGCTCTTTGAGATGCAAAACTAGTTCGTCTCTTTCTGATTCTGTATCGACAATATACGTTTGAGGACCAAAACGCCAAACTGAATATGCTTTAATTTCGTAGTGAATCATAACAGCTCTATAATCTAATCTCAAATAGGACAAGTCAAACTTAAAAAATAGTTAGCTTTTTTAACGGCAGTAATATAAATAAAAAAATGAAAGCATTCACAAGAAAACAATTAGGTTTGTCTAAACCAAAACAACAAGCACCAACTCCAGTTTCTACTCCAGCTTCTAACCCAGTTGCTGAAGCACCAAAGCCAGTAGAATCTAAAAAATCTATGACCTGGGAAGAAGTATTAGAGTCTGAAGAGTTCAAATCAAATCTTTTTAATGTAGCAGTTGAAGCTAAAAAGAAAGTGTATGAACAAGAAGGAGTTGGAGCTCATAACTGGACAATGGGAGCTGAATATCCAGAAGTTGAAATTAAAGCTCGTAATGCAGCACAGGAAGCAAGAGCAAAATATACATCTGAACGTAAAATTGCTTTTTTAGAGCCATATTAAGACTCTAAAAATCAATAGTACGAATTTTTATATACAGCTGGCTGTTGAAGATTAAACTGAATAGTTTTCTTGAAGTTATAAAAATCAAGCTTGGCTTGACGAACTGTAGGATTAGTAGCACATCCAATAATCGGAAGTACGGCAAGGGTGAGTAGTAGTAGTTTTTTCATAGTTTGTTTGCAGTTGTTTTATTATACGATGGAATTACTTTGTAGTAGCCAAACTCCATGCCATAATTCATTTTACGGCACATAGCATCAGCTTCTTGTTTAGTCTTATACCAAGCTACGGTTTGGTATGAACCATAAATGTAATACCCTTCATGTGCTTTATTCATATCGTTCATAATAAACATACAAGTTAGATTGGTCAACTCAATTTCTACAAGAGCCTTCACACTCAAGCTCTTCGTCCTCTTCTACTTCCCAAAAGATTCCACTCTCAGATTCCACCATGATTGGTGCTTCGAAAGCAACTGCATTGTCCAGAGTCTTGACAAAGTCTCGGAAGTTTTCCATTTGCCATTCAAGGTTTCTTACGCGACCAGAATCAGCTTTGAAGTTGATCCAGCAATGACCATCTGTTTCAATCTCTCGAATGTTGTAATCTCCGTTGAGCTCTTTGTCAGAAAGAGTTCCCTCGTTGGCGTTCTTGACCCATTCGAGGACTTGTTTGATAACTTTCTGTACGTCCTTTGAATCTTTGAAGTAGATTGTTCCTGTGTTTACGAATGCTGGAGTTCCCATAATTTTTTTGTGTTGTTGGTTGTTTAACTTACAAGAGTCATCTTAAAGAATAGGCTAGGACAGGTCAATCAGACTTTCATGTGCTTCAAATCCTGCGGCACGACGATACTGTACTTCACCATCTTCCAAAAACTTATCAAAATCTTCTTTGTTAATGTAAGTGAAGACTCCGCTGTCAAACTCCAGTGTCAGAAAGCTCTTCTTGATTCGATCTGTACGAATCGATTTGATAGCTTCTTTGGTTTCATATCCAGGAGAACCGTGAAGCACTTCGTTACCTTTCAAGTGTGGGAATAGATTAAGAATCATAACAGAATTGATATTAGTGAATGCTAGTAGACACTTCAACAATTAAATTACAACTGAAGCAAGAGTCTGAGCTTCTCGCTGAGAAGCATACTCTTGACGACGTTTGTTATTCTCTTCTTCTTTTGAAGGAGAAGTAACTGTCAACCAAATAGATCGACGTCCATGATCGCTCAACTTCCAGCCAGGAGAACAACCACATCCACAACCAGCTTTACGAGACCACTTTAGCTTGCCGATAATATCTTTATCAATCAAGCTAGCTTCAGCTGCCCGTTTAATAATCTTCTTTTGAATAGCAACTTCAGCACGATTGTACTTGTTCCAGGCTTTGTCGTTCTCAGGATCCTCTCCTTTGATAGAAGGTTCAGGACGTTCTTTAATTCCATTGAAGTTAAGTTCTTCTGGATCAAACGGATTGCTGATATAAAGAATTGTATGCTTCTGTTTAGATTTCCAATCTTCGTTTACGGTGCTGTAAGAGATCGTGCAGATCTCATCATTCATTTCAATAGTTGTAGTATCATTCATAACAGTATTGATAATAGAGATTGCTAATGGACAGATCAATATTTTTGATCGGGATAAAAATCTTCTATGATCAAATCAAAATCTCCAAAGCGATTGTAAAGATTGATAATTTCATTATGAACATCGGAAGTGCCGACTTCTTGTGCTCCAGCTTCGACGAGACTTTCAGAGGCAATTTGTCTCACTAAAGTTCTTTCAATGAACGGAAGTTCTTTATACTCCTCTAGAATTTCGAAACGGCTTTTTTGTAGTTGTTTTATCATAACAGGATTGAGTATAGAATTAAGCTTCGGACAGGTCAATTAAAAGCTCACGTTTTTCGTAACTTCGGTTTTGGTTTCGTCGTCGTAATATGTGAATGTCATTTTATTATCAGGCTTGACATCAAGAAGATTCTCTAACTTCTCTTGCAGATCATTTGCGATATCCTCACAACCAAGTTGATTGAGTTCATCAATCGCTTCGCTGAGGAGCTTTACGAGTTCCAGTTCTTTATATGTGTGTTTAGTTTTTGTCATAACAAAAACGAATATAGAGTTAAGGTTCGGACAGGTCAAGCTGGAACCATTGACCAAGGATAGCCAGCACAGTTTGCCTCTTTGATCAATTCGAAACATTCCGAAGCTGTACACCGCTTCCAGTACTTTCGTATTCCTGGGCAGATCATTGAGAAGTTGTAGTATATCATACCAGATTGAATATAGGGTTAAGGCTCGGACAGCTCAACAAAATTTGGAAGAAGTGGATGGATTTGAACCATCGGCATGCTTTACCTCCCAGCATTTACGGCCCTTAACCGAGAAAGCCTATTAAGCAGAGACTTGAGCCTCTGAGCCTTCTGAGGGAGTGGCTGCTCTACCAACTGAGCTACACTTCTTGCTTCTGCAGTGATGGGACTTTAACCCACAACCCCCTATGTACAATCATAGGACTCTTGCACTTGAGCTACACCGCATAATGTTGTAGATGAGGGGCCTCGTCATAACGTCCGTCAGCTTGCTTCGAGACTTTTATCATCTGGCGATCAACTCAGTCACAATCTCGAACCCCTCATCTGGAAAAGACTATCTACTGTCCTGAAGGACAAGACAACTATTCATCCGACTCCGAATCCAGAACCAAATATCCAAATTCTTTTGCTCCAGATTGATCTAAAGAGTCAAAGTAATAATTGTTTCCTGTTTTATCTACAAATTCTATATACTCTACTCCTAACGATTGAATCTCTTTTAACTCCTCAATCAATTCCTTAACAGATTTCATTATAACTTACCATTCCAAATTTTTAACCAATTCAATCACATCCCCTTCATACTTCTCCCAACCAAAAGACTTGCAAAGAAAATATTGATTAGGTTTAGTAAGAGGTTGTACCTTTACAACATCACCAACAGACAATGAAGGACCTTTGAATTGCTGCTCTTTCAAAACAAACTTTTGTTCGTCAGTTAGTAATTCTTCGGGAGCATTTGTTAGATGGTAGCATTCTTCAGCTGCAGCTTCTCCTTCAAGACTAGAACAATAAGTCATTCCCTCTACTCTGCTGTTATACCAATTCTCACGATCTTCTAAAGCACAAATGCCAAAAGGAAGTCTGTAAATTGTAATTTTTGATTTCATTATGTTCTAACATTAACAATAGACCGAGGACATCTCAATAAAAAACTCTCTAGCAAATAGAAACTTGCTAGAGAGTTGCGAGGTAAATCAAGGCCGTCTTGCGTTTAAAACGGCGTATAAACGTTTTGTTTAATTCTTAGGACGTTCTTTGCGGAATATCTCAATGAATGCAATTACACCTGCAGCAGTCGAGGCAATTGCTCCTGCCAAATCTGGCGAGATGTTAATACCTACTACAGCTCCAAGAAGTGTAAGCCCACGATACGTCGACGGTTCTTTTAGTCTTGCTAATAGTGTGTTCATAGACTTGTAATTAGAGACTCTATTCTTATAAATCAACTTAACTGAAGATACCTTCAAGCTCTGGATGCTTGTCTTCCAAATCTCTATACTTTGTATACTTCTCGATATCCTTCTCATCTATACTCCAGGAACTGAAGTTATTAGCTTCTTTAAAAAAGCCTGTTAAATCTTTTGGCTGATCACGCTTTATAGGAAATCCCTGTACTTGTACTTTACCCTTACAAACACAATTTCGAGCTCCTATAAAACTACCAAGAGCTCTAAAAGTAAGATTACATAAAACTAAATCCGGAATACCTTCTAACGTTTCCAACTCTCCGCTAACTTCGAATGTCTTTCCTGCTTCATTAATTGTTTTCGGAAATCCTTTTAGGTTTTTAAGATTACAAGAAAGTGTTAAATCTTCTTGAATATCACAATTTGAAAATCCATCCAAAGAATTTAAAAGTTTTCCAGCAATAATAAGATTAGTAGCTTTTTGAGGAAGATAAGATATTACTCGAGTAGCATCTTCGAGATACATCGTGCAATCTCCGTCAATAGTGTACTTCACAATTTCTTTAAGATATGGTCCGAAATGTTTCTCATGAATAGTAACAGAATCATTAATAACTGTTTGGCCTTCTTTTAATCTATGAAAGTATCTGAATTGATCATAGCCGTTCTTAAGTTTATCTTCTCCATTTTCAAATAAATCAAAATCAGATTTAAATGTGGCAACTTGTTTTGGTGTTCCACTAAAAGGCATCATGTTAATTTCAAACAATCTCGTATAATTTTTTACATAAGGCCCATTAAATGCTTCACTCCACGCATAATGAGATAACGTAGGAGTCTGTATAAAATAAACTCCCGGAACACTATGCTTAGAGCTTATGACTTGAGTCTTTTGAAGCTTCTTTGTCAATTTATTTACAACCTTACAGAAAACAAAACAGTTCTTGTATTGAGGATATGAAGGGTTGTTTAGCCTATCCATATCAGAATCTTTTGACAGAAAATTTAAAGCTGTCGTATGATTTAATTGTTCACTTGAAATAGTAGAACGCTTATATGCTAACACATAGCAATCAAAATTCTTATACTTGACAACAATTGGTGTTTCAAACCACACAAAGCCAACATCGCCACCAACAAAATGTTTTTTGAAACTAGTTTCCCGAGCCTCATCTACTTCTACTTGACTATCAGGTTCAAAACCAGCTAAATCGTTTGGTTCGATATCAACCTTGTACCCATGTTTTCCTTGATACTTCTTAGCAGCATCAATCGAAGCAAATGGCCCAACTAAAAAAGAGCTATGTATAGGAATGATATTTCCATCTTCAAACTCTACTCCATATTTTGCTCCGAACCCTACACTTCCTTTTTTATATAATTTAACAGTTCCAGCTTTTGCAATATATGGAACAGCTAAAGCTGGATGGTAAGTTCGAAAGTATTTTACAAGATCCTGCTCGTCTGCATAAGTTGAAGGGATATTTACTAACACTATATCTCCTGCTTTAAACTTCGTCCCCGCTCCAGTAGGCACAAAATAACCATCAAGCTTAGGCTTCCTAGGAGGCCGAGGTTGTTTGACAGCTTCGTTGAAATAACTTTTAAAACTCATCTAGGCTTATTTATCGTTCGAGAGTAATCAAAAGAACCGGATAGCTCAACTCATTTGTAATTTCACAGAAGATCAACTCAGGCTTGAACTACTCTTTATTTTTTACTTTTCAAGATTATTGGTGACCTGTCCACCAGATGATCTGATAGTATATGAACAATTGAGGGAGTCGGCGAGCCTCGGACGACGAAAAACAAGAACAGGGCGAACAGAGAGTAAGACCTCGAGGATAGGGGACCGGAGGCTGCATTGAAATCAACTTGTGTAAGTTGTTCAGACTGAAAGCTTTAGATAACATTTTGTTTTGGAAGCTTTTAAAAAAGTTTTTGACATGTCCAACTCATTGATGTTGAATTGTTTCCATGTCCGCAGAGTTTATATAACTCATTGAGAATTATATGACTGTGTAGATAGAGAGAAGGAAGAGAGAAAGAGAGAAGTGGGTTGGGTGGGATTTGAACCTACAACCAATGCCTTAAAAGGGCACTGCTCTACCATTGAGCTACCAACCCAACTCTTAGAGAGAAAGAGAGCACCGAGTCGGAATCGAACCGACCAATAAGGGTTTTGCAGACCCTTGCCTAACCAATTAGCTTTCGGTGCGAGAGAAGCTAGAGAGAAAGAACTATTTCAGCTTTTTAGCCTGCTTCTTTTTAATTAACACCACAGGCTTCTTTGGAGGATATACAGAGCTCATAAACCTTGGAGGTGGTCCCTCTTTAGCTGTTCTCCACATCTGAATATATGCTTCAGGAGGTAAGCATGAAGCATGTTGTTGTTCAGTGCCAGAATTGTATTGACTCATACAGATCAAATATACTCAAATTTCAGATTTGCACAACGATTATTTAGCCTCTTCAGCTTTTTGATAGATTGCTTCAGCTCCACGACCAATCTTAATAACCTTACCTTCATTGATTAGCTGACGAAGCATGGTCGTTAGATAAGCTCCGGATACTTCAGTATCCTTTACAATCTGTTGCATGGTCTTTGGAGTAGTCAACGCATTAACCACTACATCAGTTTTCGATTGCTTTTTAGCACCAGACTTACGCTCCGGATTATTATCTGCAGCAACCGCTTCGAAAGTATAACCACGATCACCAAATGGAAATGTAGTAAACGTACAAGCTCCGAAACGATTCTTATGAGCAATCAAATCACGAAGACCATGATCATCAGGATTCTTCTCGAGAGTAAACAATGCATCAGCAGCATGCACAATCTCCGTAGAACCTTTGTAATTACCATTCTTAGTAAAATGCATAATGATAAGCATGCACACTTCATGCTCTTTAGCAAGACTAATAAGCTGACCAATAATATAGCTCTCCTTCTCACGAGAACTCATTCCGGTCTTTCGAGTCATAATAGTAGGATAACTATCAAGCACGATGAAGTTAAACTTATGCTGAATAACAGCTTCTACAATATCTTCAATGTATACTAGATTCGCTACTGGTACTGACAAAGCATTAAGACGAGTAGCAGCAAAGCTAACTTGCTCAATAGTTTCCTCACCGGAAATATAAGCAGTCTTTTTTCCAGAATCTTCGAGAGCTTGAAGTAGCTGAAGTGAAATCGAACTCTTACCAACACCAGCTGGAGCAGCAAGCGTTATTACTGCACCAGGCAAGAAGCCTTGACCTCCGAATGCCTCATCAAGATCTGTAATGTTGGTCTTAAACTTCCGAAAAAAGATTTCGGGAATCTTGACGTCTGCTACACGAGTGAAGTTGTTGTTAGTAGTATTGGATAGGATTTGCATAGTTGCGTTATGCAAAGACCATCCAAAAACAATCTGGACGATACAACCAAAAAATTATTTGTCCGCTTTTTCCTTCTGCTCACAAAGAAGCTGCTTGATTGACTCTTGATGACGCTTTTCAGCTTTCGAAGCAACTAAAGCAAAAATAGCTATAACAAATGATAAAGGAAGCGTCATTACTGTCCACACCACACAAGCCCAAACTAAAATGCAATAAAATGTATCCATATTTGAACAATAATATTTAACTTTATTAAATCAACCAAAGAAAACCCCTCTACACCTTTAACAGATGTAGAGGGATATATGGTTTCCTCAAAAAAGCTTAAGCTTTTGAACAAGCTTTTTGTTTAGTTGCTGGTCGGATGTTAGTAGTGGTGAGTGGGCGACCAAAGTGATCCATTACGAGATAGCCACCACCGCCTGGCCAGCGAATGCTTTTAACAAATGTCAAGTTGTGATCAAATTGCTTCCAAGGATCTACACTGACGACTGATTGTCCGAGTTTATACATACGAGACTTAGCTGGAGTGGCTGAGCCGATGTGTTGTTTATATCGTCCAGACTTGACGAGGTTGGCTGCGCGTTTAGCGAGAGTGGTTTTGCCTAGTGGTTTTTGTTTTGTGTTTGTGTTTTTCATTGAATTAATCGTATGATGGTTTTTTGTTACGTCAACAGAAGATTTAAATTAATTTATTAAAATGGCGGATAGGGTAGGATTCGAACCCACGGTACCGATTAAAGTACTCCTGATTTCAAGTCAGGTGCAATAGACCAACTCTGCCACCTATCCATAATAAAACTTATATCCTTAACTTACTTGATAACTAGTTAGTTTTTCTAAAGCTCTACCAAGAGCAATTTGATTTCCGATTCGCCTATTGAAGCAATCACTATCTGAGCATCTCGCTTCTCCGATTACAGTAGTCATCATATTTGGAGTAGTAACTTCTATCTTAGTGTGACCTCCAACATTTGAAATCTGATGATACGTTCCGTCAATTGTTTCATAAGGTTTAACTTTACGTGTATGATGCACGCGTACTTTAAATCCTTTTTGTCTAAGTTGTTTAATTGTGACCATTGAGTGTGTTTTGAATAAGAGTTTCACATCGTGTATAGATCTCATGAGCTTCGTCATATTGATCTGAATGAGGATCCAGAATACCGTCTAGCTCTTCATCTATAATTGTTTGAATATTGTCTCCAGCTTTGATTCGCTTGATTACATTCTTCTGAATATAAGGTGAAATCAAAGATCCCCAGGATGTCTTAAAGTGATCCAATTGTTCCATACTATTCTGTGTTTCCATTTTCGTCTGCTATAGCTACTATATACCAGCCGAGTTGCTCAAGAGCAACCGTACATGGATCTTGATTGTCGGGTACTTCAAAATCAATAGAATCAATTCCATCGATTTCATTTATTAGTTTGTATTTTTGCATGGTTGTATTGGAAAATATACTACGCTTGCTCAGCATAAAATTCTTTCAGAAGTGTAATCTCTTCCTGATCCCCATCAGAATTCACAAGGGACAGTACGCATCCATCTAGCTCTACTTTATTATTATCACCTTCTACAAAAACTACTTCTATATTAACTAATTCATCCTCCCATTCTTCTTCCCAAGATAGAGACATAAATTCGTTTGAATCTTCATCTTCATATCCCATCAATGTAGGTTCGATTGGCCTTCCTTCAAGCATCACGACTGGGCATTGCTGAAGAAAACTATAAGCTTCATACAAGCTGATTTCTTTCATCGGGTCGTATTATGTTGCAGAACCATAAAAAGTCAATCTACAAATACTCCCTTTAACTCTGGAAGCTTGTCTTCCAACTCTTTAAAAGTTGGAACGGAAACGCATTCTTCAGTATATTGCTGAAAGCAACGCTTGACGCGATAGTCATTACTGAGCTGCCTACCGAAATGCGAAGGACAAGAACGCCTAAGATTTTGAAAACTTTCAAGTGCTTGCTCTTTAGTTTGAAATTGTGCAAATCTCACATGAGGACCTTTTCCCCACTTAACATATAATACATAAGTCTCTGCAGACTTAGTAAAAGAATTTTTCCTATATCGATTTGCAATCTTGAACAGCATTTATAAATTGAAAGATATATTCCCTATGTGGACATGCCAACATTTATCTTCCATACTTCAGCCAAAGAATAAACATTGTTATAGCAGTAGCCAATCCACCGAAGTAACAGACGAATGTCCAAAAGTTATTAGTACCATATAAAGCATATATAGTAGCAAATGAATGACCTGCTGCAGAAAGAGCTACAGTTCCGATTGAAATATCTTTAGCTGACTTAGTCCTAAACGTTTTAACAATTTGCGGAATTCCACAAACCAAATAAAAGAATGTCATGAGCACTCCTGAAGCAGAATGTATAAAACTCATCACAGTGTCTTCAAAACAGCAATGTATGGCAAATTTCTATAATGCTCGTTGTAGTCTAAACCATACCCCACCACAAATTCATTCTCTATCTCAAACCCAACATAATCCGCTTCGATGTCTTTAATCCGCTTCACTTTCTTCGAAAGAAGCACACAAGACTTAACAGATGATGCATTTGACTCAGCTAAGATTTTATTCTTAATTGTATGCAAAGTTAATCCGGAGTCTAGAATATCATCAAGTAACAAAACATGTCTATCCTTAACGTCTACTATATCATGTTGGCGGAATTTAATATTCCCCGTAGACTTACTACCATGATAGCTTGAAATGCTCCAACAATCGATTTGTAAAGGGATGATGATCCGTTTCAACAAATCAGACATAAACATGATCGAACCGTTCATAATAGCAACTACAGTTAGATTCTTTCCTTTGTAATCTTGAGACAGCTGCCATCCTATCTCATCTAATCTTGAAAGAATGGTGCTCTCGCTATATAAAATTCTATCTAAATCTTGCTCCACATACAAATCATAACACAAAATTTCTATAATTCAAGCTGTTGATAAATTTATAAATCAGTTATCATAAGAGCCTATGGGTAAATCAACAACAGTAAAAGTAAAGAAAGAACATTTCTCAAGCACAGCTAAAGCTAAAGAGCACGCTGCTAATCTTCGTAAAGGTGGCATTAAAGCCCGAGTGGAGCGAACTCTTCAAAATAAAAAGAAATAGTTATTTCAGAAACGGCTCAATTGCTAAGTTATCTTCACTCGAAGATACAAATTTGTCTCTATGCTTTCTTTCTTTAAAAATATAGACTGCATACCCTCCCCAGCCACCTCCGCAATATTTTCTAGCAATCGAATTGTCTACCCTATGTAGAGGTTCCATGCCTTCTTTTAGCTGAGCTGCATAACTTAGCTCTATACCATTAGCTATAAGCTCAACGTTCGTATTGATAACGCCTTTATAAGCTTCTAACCCGGCTCTTTTAATTAATTCAAAGTCTCGCTCATTGTTTGCATTTGCTGGAGTATCATGCTGAACTCCTGTATACGACAAAGCCATTAATCCATTTAAAAAATCCCCATTACGTTTCAGTTCTAATACTGGTCTCACACCGCTCCTCCAAACACACAATCCTGTTTCCTGAATAATAGCTGGGTCTTGCCAGCCAACTCCTAAATCAAGTTCTGATTGCACTCCGTCTGCACCATTCAAAAGTGCCCAAGCCCCCGAGCCTCCCAGTCCAGACTTTAGCTTATACTTCCAGTCTTTAAGAGTAACCGTTGGCGAAATAGCACAATTTACTATATAGCCATCTTTTACACTAAACTTAGGAACGTCAAGCCAGCCTCCACCAAAATCAACTCTAAGCGGTAAAGTAAATGGAGCTCTTATTGTCTGAATAATTGATGTTGTAGAAACTTGTGTAAATTTAGGTGGTGTCTTTGACAGTACCACATATTTTATTCCAAGTTCTTTACATAACACTTCTTTCTGTTCTTTGTACTTGTCATCTTCAGTAACAGCAAGAATGTCTGGTCGAAGGTCTATCAAATGTTGTTTAAAATCGACTCCTAAGTCCGTTCCGGTTCCGACTACCACTTCATCTACAATCCGAATAGAATTCAGCAAGGCCTGTTTATGATCTTGAGGTATTGAGCTTTTTCTCTTTTTGTGCTTATAAAGAACATCGTCGGAAGCAAAGCAGACCGTTAGATGATCTCCTAAAGATCTAGCCTCTTGAAAAAATTGTAAATGCCCGGCATGTACTATGTCGTAGCATCCGGATACAAAAACTTTTACCATAAACCTATTTATTGTCGGGAAACTAATTTTATTGGTGAGCTGTCCACAAATTAATCTTATAGTATATGAACAATCGAGAAGGACCAAGAGCCTCGAGGGTCCAGAAAAGAGAACACCAGGGCGAACAGGAGATGAGCCTCCAAGGATAGGGGACCGGAGGCTGCACTTAAACAAACTTGTGTATATACTTGATATTCAACTAGTTATAAAACTTTAGACAGCTGTAATTTATACAATAGTTTAAATTGTTGTTGTTCAATTAGTTGCAAATCTTATAACTCATTTAAAAAGAATGAGTTATATCAACTAGTGCAACAGACAGAAATTAGAGAGAAGGTAGAGAGAAACCTAGAGAGAAAGTTAAGAGAGAAGAAGTTACTTTAAAGTAATCTTTTCTTCTTTAGGTCTATTAGCTTTTGCTAAACTTGCGAGAGAAGCAAACGTAGCTGCAGAACCTACCCCATACAATGCCCAAAGAAGATATAAAACATTGTTTGCCATACTATATTATATACTTATCAAAATAAGAAATTTTTTTAGAGAGAAACCTTCTCTGAAGCTTCAAACAATTTCTTTAAATGATTATATAACTTCTCTGCGCTTTGTTTTGTAAGCACAGCTGAAGACTTAGCGTGCTGCTCTAAAAAGCAAATTTCTATACATTCTCCGAACTGAGGCTTATATCCAGGCTTCTCATAAGCTATAATAGCATCACATAACTCAGCTGAGCAATCCTTAAAAACTTTTTTATAACTAGTGCTTTTCTTCATGATCGATCACACGACAATGAGAAGTGAGGTCTAAAGAAGTAGGATAATTATAACGACCCAATACCGAATCCCACTCTACTATAAACCTTTTGGGCTTAGTAAAAATTGGAGCAAAACACTCTACCAAATCTCCAACATGAACGTTTTTGTTTTCACAATCCTTTAGCCCAGTTTCAACCTTAGCCTCAGCCATTATTAAATTCCGTTATTAACTTTGGAATATACAGTTGAAATCTGCTCTCTAGTCATATGCTGAGTAAATCCTAGCTCCTCAATAAGTCCCCACTCAATACGTCCCCAAAGCTTCTTTGAAATTTGCAAAGCTTTTTCCAAACTCACTGGAACAAGACGGCTCTTGAGTTGCTCAATATTAATTTCCATATACTCTATCTTACATTTGCTGAGCAGAAAGTCAAGCAAAAGAGAGAAGGGGCCCTAAGGCCCCTCCATTATATTCTAGGAAGAAATCTTTCCCTTCTTGCCGTCTTTTACAAGAAGGCCAAGAAGATGATTCTTTAGAGGATCTTTATCATATTCGAGAGTAAGCTCTGCACCCTTCCAAAGCAGTTGATTAACTCGAACACTATCACCATATCCCCTCATAGGACGAGTAACACCATCAATCCCTCGAACAAGATTCTCTTGTACACGATTATATACAGACCATGTAGAATCTCCCTCATCTTCTGACCGACGACAAGTCAACATCCTCTCGGTCATTTGTTCGAGATTTGTAAACTTCTTAGGGAGAGATTGACGATACAAATAACGACCTTTAATAGCATATTCAGCAAATGTGATCTGTTCTTGTTCTGTCAATTGACGAGATTTAAAATCCTTAATAGTATTCAATACTCGAGGGAACCTCTCTGACACAGTCTCAATTTGTTCCATAATAGCTTCCATACGATCATCCGAAAACCGATGCTTGGTTTTAATAGCTTCAGCTGGCCCAGAAGCAATGACCAAACCATTAGAACATGCAAACCTAAAATATCCCATAGCCATCAAAAATCGGCGAGTCAAATTGTGAGAATTAAACAACTCAATCCGAAGAAGACCATCCAAAGCATTATTAGGATCTTCAGCAAGCTCCAAATCATTCTCATGCACCAACGTCACTCGATGCTGAGCATATGGAGAAACTCCCTGAGCATGAGCTCCAGTAATCCTCCAACCAAGATCCTGAACCTTTTCTAGAATGTTCCGAGTAGAGACAAATTGATAAGTGCTAGATGTCTTATCAGCAGCCCGAGTAGCCCCAATAGCAGGAGCGATTTTAATTGCTTCATCAAGTGTTAGTGTATTTAGCATATATGTTATAGGTTGATTGTTTAACTTCACTAATGACCCTATACAAGACCTTTGGACAAGACAACAAATATTTTGGAAACGTCTACGAAATTTTAAATGTCTTACAGATTCTGTAATTTTTTATTTGTGTACGAGAAAACCTAAATCCGCCTAGACGAAAACGCTGAAATATAATAA
>Ga0078894_10000964_pt1 | contig 20720 bp, 26 predicted proteins | sample LauGreSu1BDMLBSD_2_FD_67506 | JGI IMG/M metagenome (GOLD analysis project Ga0078894, IMG submission 67506) | Freshwater lake microbial communities from Lake Michigan, USA - Su13.BD.MLB.SD (version 4) (version 4) | ecosystem: Environmental > Aquatic > Freshwater > Lake | place: Lake Michigan... | reverse complement strand
GATTTATTAAAATCAATGACGTCCACGGAATTCAGAAACCAAATGGAATTTTTGTGCTGAATGTGTTGCAAGTATCGCAACAACAACTCAATTAGACAGCAAGATTCGTCTCGTTTTAAATATTTGTATGTTCCTCCCAGAATAGCATTCAAACGCGGTTTGACCACGGTTGCTAAATTGGCGTCATCGCATATCTGTCCTAGTGTATTCAGCTCCGACATAAGACGCGTTTTCATGACACGCAGTTCAGCCGAGTGGTTGGAAATCCCTCCTACGACAGTTCCAAACCGATACGTTTCATCGGGGTATTCATACGGAATGTCATACCGCACCCATCCCTCGGACTGCATTTTCAGTGTATGAACCTCCATATCATCCCACACACGAAGCAGTGTACTGCCGCGATACTTGTAGGGTTTGAAATATTGTTTTGCCAGTGTTTCTGCCGTCGTCAAGGTAGGGGTAAAAAACAGATGATTCAAGAGCAACAATACTTCTGGATAAATGAGCATTTCTACCAAATGGTCCACTACGATTTGATGCAGGATACCCTCGTTGAATTCAATTTGATTCTTTTCAAGAGCATCCACTTTAAGAACGGGCAAGATAGAAGGAACAAGGTGAACCCATTCCGTCGCGTCTTTGATAGGCTTTTTAGAAAATTGGGTCGCTTCCTGATAATCACGATTTAATTTTTCAAGTATACTTTCTATAGAATATTCATTTTCTACCAAATTAGGGGTAAAGATGACGGAATGGGGGGCCACATTCAACGGTATACGGCGTTCATACATGGTTAAATCTTCATCTACTCCAAAGGGTTGAAACAAATAATAGGCGGTCCCCTTTATCATGCGGTCAATGAGGTAGCCTGGACGCGACAGCATGTCCATGCATACGGTTTTTGTGGTTGTCATGATGGTTAATGTTTCGTACAAGTGAGGGTAAGACGTCGGAGTGGTATGATTAAGTTCAATGTACAATTGTTGAACCGAATAGGCATACCCCTTTTTATAGAGAGCCTTGACACGGTCAATGGTTTTGTAAGGGTCATACAAGGTCTCTTGGTATACGGGTTTTTGGGGAGGAGCAGAACATGTATACTGACAATCCATAAAATCGCAAGCCAACGTAAACGATGAATCTCCAATAGGATACTCAATGGCGGTTCCGTCGGAAAGTGTTTGAGGAATCGTAAACCCAAACGATTCTACCGTTTTCAATTGGGCATGATTGATAGAACAATCCATAGAATTCTCTTTGAGTATACGTAGGACCTTTCCGATTTTTACGGCCTTGGCTTCTGCATACCGATACAAATAATGGTCAATGGTTTCTGCCGTTCCAAAGCTAGCTACATATAAATAAATTTGAGCGTTTCGTTTGGTAAACGGCAAAGACTTATGACTGCATAACCGTATCCCTCGTCCAATGACTTGTTCAATACGATTCAAGTGCCACCAGGGGTCCATGATATGAATTTGACGAATGTGCTTGAAGTCTACTCCTTCGGAGGCCGCCTTGGTAATGATGACAATTTTCAAGAGGTCACCGTTTTTGTTTTCTTCCGAGTTGAACATTTTGAGTGTACTGTCTTCATCGCTCATGCCCGTATCACCCGTCAATACACAGTAGTGTCCCTTTAAGGAGGCTGGTTTGACCATGAAATTTTTACGAGTAGCATGCCGATGAAATCCGAGTGATTCCAATGCCAAGGCAGCAGGAATGAGACCCTCCGACACGAGGTTGGTGTAAATCAGAACTTTTCCTTCTCCGGCTAGAATGTGATTGCAGATAGCAAATAATTTAGCACTATATTTCTCAAGATTTGCTAAATCAAAACATCGTTCCGTCCGGTCATAGTATTTATATCGCCCTTCTACCTTTTGCATGTAGGACAGTCCTTTGCTCGGATACGACATGTTAAGTATACCGGACAGAGCTACCAGATTTCCCATGGACAAATCATTCATGGTTTCGCCAATGGTTTCATCTTTGAGCAACGTGGCATATTGGTCGTATTGATGTTTCTGGAGTGCAACCGGATAAACTTTAGATCGAATGGGGTCAAAGGTTTCTCCCCGTATACCGACGGTAGGCAAGGCGATACCTCGTGTATCAAAATGAGGTGGATAAATTCTATACGGAAATGTATACGGATTTTCGCCTTTGACAAAGGAGACGTATCCACGCATATAGTCCTTGAATTCTTCTTCTTGAACAAGTTCACCCTCTTTGAAAAAGTGTTTTTCTTCTTGAATGTCCCGTTTATCATTCCTTCGTAATAAATTCAGAATCCATATGATTTCTTGGGGCTGGTTGAACATGGGTGTCGCCGACAACATGAGTATTTTACACGTGGTTTGTTCCGTTATGTAGTCCAGAACCGAACTTGCGTTGACACCTTCTTTATCGTCCTTGATGTTGTGCACTTCATCAATGATAATCATGCAATTTTCAAAGAGGTCTTTGACATGTTTTTTATGAGAGTTGACCATGCTAGCAAACTCTAGGTATCCCATGTATTTATAGTATTTGCGAAGCAACACGTCTATTTTTTTCAGTAAAAAGTCCTTGGTACAGGCCGTACCTGAAGAATTCACCTCTCGTAAAATGGAGTTCCCAATACAATTAGAACAGGTCCATTCTCCGTCAAATTTTTTCAAATGAGACTCATGGAACAACTGCGTCTTGAAATTTTGTTTGATGTTTTTATTTCCCAGCACGTAAATTTTTTTACCTAATCCGCTTCGTTTTAAAAATTTACGATGCTCTTCTGCAACGGTAATGGCTGCACATGTTTTTCCTGAACCTAAACCGTGATACAACAATAGGCCGTTATAAGGCGTATCGTTGGATAAAAAGTTTCGCACGACCGTTTGATAGGTTGACAATTCAATGGTGGAATTGCACAGCGTATCCGACAACGAAGCAACCTCTTCCGCCGTCTTCTTATGCTGCTGGGGAAACGGTATGTTAAAATCTTGATATTCCATGATTTTGGTAGGAAAATCAGGTTCATTTATATCCGGGTAATCGGTAGAATACATAGGATTCAGTTGAATGGTATTTAACTTAATCGTGTCCATTATTTATATAGGCCTAAAAATATTCAATGAATTACAATGTAATCTTTCATGGCCGTTTGAACCAGTTGGACCAACCGTTTTCGTTCCATGTTGTAGGGACGAATCATATCCAATACTTGTTCATAGGTTGCCCATTTTAAATCACTCACTTCATTCTCTTGAAAGGGACGATGTGGTAAGCTCTGATGGCTGAGTGCAATAAAATATTTATGTTTATAAGATTTGTAGTTGGACCCGGTAAACACTTCTTCATAGGGCAATACATTACTCAGAATGTTCAGGTCTTTCTTGTCATATCCGGTTTCTTCTTCATATTCACGCAAGGCGCATGTATAGTCGCTTTCATGTTGATTCCGACGTCCCTTGGGAAAGCCCCATTCCGGTTCCGTCCAGGTAGATGGACACTCTTGCAAGAGTTGTTTCAGGGATACCGTTTTGGATTGAATGGTGCATCCATTCCGTAGCACGGTAAACTTTTCACGCGAGGAAAATTCTTCCGACCCACCATCTAGCGGCGTGTTCCATAAATCCGTCCATAATTCATCAAACGATTGTGTCATCAACATTTCTTTTTCTTGGAGAGTCATTTCAAATATAAGATTTTTCAAATGCTCCGTAGATTGTAAATTGTATTTGCCACGAACAAAATCCACATACCCGAGTGTTTTTTTACGACAAATCATCAAATACTCCCCCTTTTCATTGATGTTGATGACCCCGTTGCTGGTAATAGGAACCCTACACTGTCTGTATACATGACGAGTATTCCCGCAATTTATGCATTTAATCATCTACGTATAAAATGTTAATATATTTAAATACTATGGATCCAACAATATGGGGACCGCATTACTGGTTTATGATTCATACGGTTGCCTTTCATTATCCAACCCATCCTACTGCCATTCAAAAAAAGATTCATTATCGGTGGATTCACCATTTACCCGAGTTGATACCGAACAAAAGTATAGGGTCTACTTTTGCCGACATTCTTCGGGATTATCCCATTTCTCCCTATTTGGACAATCGTGAAGACTTTATTTTATGGGCACACTACATTCACAATGTAGTGAACCAGCGATTGAACAAACCTACCATGACTTTACAGGAACATTATGACGACTTTCAACGACACATGGAAAGTCCGGCAGACCGATGGAAACGTTTATGGAAAGAGCAATTCAAAGCTTGTTTATTCATTCTAGTTTTCGCAGCAGGCCTCTATTGGCTAACCATGGCCGGAACCTATACACAAACTCACGGATATACTCTCCTATCGTAAAAACCAACAGATACATGCCAGATACAAAACATACCTTTTTCTCAAACGCACTTAAGGGGTTTTCCTTAAAAAAACTGAACCGCACGACCAAAAACAGACCTACGATGACTTTCACAATAAAGCTGGCAAGTTTAAAAATGTAAGGCGTACTTCGTATCCACCCTAAAAAAATAAGGATAGTGGAGATAATGATGGAAAAATTCACTCCGTCAAAAATGTACTCCTTCATATTATAACAGACTAGAAATAATTATATAGATAGCAATGAGAGAGGCAGGAATCCATAAATACCACCATGTGGAAAGGTCGGTAGGCGTGTATCCCCATCCAAGGTATCCAATGATTTTTTCAGGAATATAAAACACCAATTTGAGGATAAAATCCAACGCAAAGACCGACATGAACGTGAGGGTAATGGTCAGCAACACGGTAGGTTCAAGCAGACTATTTCTGAAATGAAACAAGAGTATACATCCATAGGTAAACAGAATACAATTGACAATGGCCGTCCACATCGTAATCATAGCATCACTCTCTCGGTAAAAGCCTGACTTTCGCAAAGGTGTATCTATTTCAGGGGCAGTTGCTGTCACACCGGCAACAGGGTCCAATGACCCGGTCTGAAGTGATTCTAAGTATACACCCTGAGACTGCAAAAAATAAATGCTTTCATTCAAAGACATTATCAATTTGTTTTTTTCTTGTGTCAAGGACTGCCACAACGGGATGGCTTCTGTATTGTAATACAACTCCAACTGACTCGCTGAATTTTGGTAAACACTTTCATAATATGCATTTCTACTCTGGATGGTATTTTGAGGCGCTTCCGCTTCTTCTTTCATATCATCCTGGTATGCTCGCAATAACATTTCCATTCGCGCCCGTTCCGTGTCTATCTGGGAATTGGTATTTTTAATGTCCAGCGAGGTAAACATTCCCTTGATGTTCGTGTCAATGTTTGTATTTTGAGACGATACATTGGATAACGTGTCTTTATTTTTGGGTTTATCCGGTGAACTCCCTGTGGAAGAGGTTAGATTTGACAACAGATTATTTAAACTGTCCATTGTATTAAGAAGAGGTAATATCTTGAGGATTTATCAACACACATCCCTGTTTGCTATTCCATTCCGTCCCTTCTCCACAGCACAACGGTCCTACACAGATGGTTTTACTTAAATTAATTCCACTGATGTCTACCAATTTATTTCGTTCAAACCCTGCGTCGGTAGCAGGCTCGTTGACCCAATCAAATTCGTCAAAGTTGGATTCCGTTCGTAGCATCATAGAAATGATTTTGTAGACAACAACACTTCCGCCTAGAATGCAAATCGCAATGGTAAGAGACCTGGATAAAAACTCAAGCGGAGTGTACGACAACAACAGAGCCGCTACCACACATATTCCTACAATAGTGACGGTAATGAACAAGTCTTTGTAGGCCTCGTAGTGTTTGCTATAATACGTGTTAATGTCCACTATTTTTTTTTTGGTATCCTTGTCGGCATTTAACGTTGCCGCTAAATCATTGGATTGACTGGTGAGTTCGTTCAACGTGCTAGTAGCCTCATTCGTGCTTGAATACGCATTTTGGAGAGCACTGTTCGCGTCGGACCGTACTTTGGCATAGTTTGTCCAATTAGCCAGTAATACATTTACATTGGTAAGTCTTTGAGCAGGTGCTTGAAGTTCGCTTTCGGTAGCTCCGCTGTTCACGAGCTCTTCATATTCCGCGGACAATCGCGCTTTTTCTGTAAGTAATTGATTGTACAAGGTCGTTTCTATGGTACTCATAGTAGTACACTGGATTAATTGTTCGGTCTAAATAAAATAATAGAAATGACGGAAATGGAAATAATTCCCCATAAAATGGCTAGTCCTCTATGATGTTCATCCAATACGGAACTATCCTCAATTCGTTGGCGAATGGTATTGTTGGTCGGGGACGTGGTTGTATACTGGTCCAATACATTGGTATAAGCTGTGTTGTAGGCCTGATTAGAACTGTTTAAACTGGTTGTTGTAGAGGTCAATTTGCTTACGTTAGTGGAGTCAAGATGTTTTCCTGACATGGACTGCCACACCTCATTCAATGAATTCATGTATGTATCGTACAGAGGTGTATTGGCAGAAGGAATTGAAGGACAATTTGCTCCTGTCGTAGGAAGGGCGGTCCCTTTAGGAAACAGTAGCATGTGTTCCCAGGGAACGGACGTAATGGTGGATGCACTCGGGCATTTGGGACCCGCGACTGCTGCGGATATATTTCGTAAATAGGTGTCGGTATACGTAGTGCTCATTTGATAATTATCCGGTGAATCATCCTTGTTGATAAACTGCCAATTGTGATTTCGTCCTGAATGAATGAATCCTACACACTTGCTTGACTCCTTGCAATAGTCTTTTAAGGCTTCTACATTGCATTGCGTTCCGTCTCCATAATAGGGACTGGTAATAGAAAACGTATACATGGGGGTATCTCCAAAAACAATTTCGGATGAATCATTGACGGTCGCGTATATGGGAGAAGGTGTATCAAAATCTGTTTTGGTGGTAGGCCATACCACGGCATTGTTACCATCAATAACGACCAATTCACCGTCGTTGCAGAGAATTGCCTTGTAAGGAGATACATTGCCTGCCGTACTAGATGGAATGATTTCCTGAGGCACAGTTGAAGTTTTTACATCATAAAACGAAAATTTTCCGGACGTAAAATCTGCATAACTGGTAGTGCTTGGAGACGTAATGGCATAAATGGTACTTTTTACCGTATTGGAGGATGTGTACACCGACAATGCACCATCTACAAACTTTAAATTATACGCTCCATTGGTGCTGGTAATATACGGCGTTGTTCTGTTTCTAAGTACTGTTGCATTAAGCAAGGTGTTATTGGTAGGTAGAGTTGCAACCATGTTCAAACTTTCTCCTACCTTGATACCTTTACCCGCGTCATCAGTAATACCCGGTATAAACCGAAACGGGGTTGCATTGTTGGATGCCGCTAATACCAATTTGTTGGCGGCCGATACTGTTCCTACACTACATCCCCATTGCCCGCAGGTAGAGGACGATGTCTCTTTGGTGGTGGAGAGCAAACATAAATCTCCATATTTAATTTCACGATTGGATGTCCCTGAAACGGGTTGTAAATAATAGGTAGAGGCGGTGGCCGAGGAGGAGATTTTAATTGCATTGGAATCTGTATACGCATACGAGGAACTGTGTTTAATATAAATAGGGTCGCCATACCGAATCGTACTGCCTAAACAACTTGTCATGTTGGTTCCTGTAATATAACTGGACTTGACCGGTGCATACGAGCTTAATAAATTCGTCTGAACCGGGCGATAAATGTTATCTACATCAATGTATCCTATTTTACTCATTTGAGTTATTCCTGCTGACACTTCTACACCTTCCGCAGAGGAAGGAAAAGAAGCAGTAATGTACGAGTTTTCAAACCCGCAAGGAACGCCGGGTGCCATGACCGTTCCGCGAGGATGTTCTAAAGTAGCCCAGGTTCGATCCAATGGAGTTGGGATGGCCTCACCACATGATTTGAGTCCTGCCGTCAGTGTATAATCTGCTTCCGACCCGTATTCTTTCGCAATACCATATTTATTGATGTAGGCTTTGCTGCCCGTAGACAATTCTACGTTGGTATTCAAATTGGTTCGTTTCGCTTGTTGAGCGTTGAAATAATCATGTAATGCAGCTTCCATATTACTATAGAGTATTATTTGAAATTCCATAAATATACTATAATCATCAAAAGGAGAAGAGATACAATCACCCACAACATGGTTATCTGGCGTGTTTGTTTAGAGTGTACCTGGGCATCCTCCTGCATCTGAAGAAGGGACAACATGTCTTCCCTTAATGCTACCGAGGGAGGTTGATTTAGGTTGGACTGAAGTATACTGTTGATTTCAGCCGCCAACGTAGCTGCACACTGATTCCCTTCCGTTGTATTTAGCTGCAGTTGGCTATTGTAGTTGGATAATAAAATGGTAATGTCCGTTTCTGCTGCCATGGTTGCACATGTCATATAAGTATACTTGGTAAATTATTATCACGAATTAGTCCCGAAGGACATAAAGGGTCTCTTATTTTAGCCAGCTGAAACTTTAAAAATAAACTTAGAAAAAAGACACCGTATAAAATGGCTAAATAGTTCATAGGATAGACCTATAAATTTGATATAAGAAGGTTTCCCTACTTATATCAATGACATACGAACAAGTGTATGTAGGTATATTCTTTGCATCTATGGGAGCCTGTATACTGTGGGTTTATGTACACAAACAAATTACCGCACAAAGGCGAACGGCTTGACGGTATGAGCGCCATCCTTGCGAGTATACATGCCGGGGATGTTGAAGGCGCTTACACCTCGCCCTACACCGCTCAGCTGACCCATGCTGTAAATCATGGACCGAGAGAGAACCGTGCTCCCGGTTCTGGTGCGGACCTTTTCTACGACTCGGCCCAGATTTCCTAAACCTACGAGCCTGGACAGCCCCTGTTTCTTACTGCCTCCGGCCGTGTTTGAATTTACGCTGACACCCAAGGTGCTCGCTCCTGCTAAACCGGCTCCCATAATACGACTTCTGTGAACCATATTCTATACGTATATTTTATTAAAGAAACAATGCTATATTTAGTATGAATGTTCCATTTGTAGAAAAATATAGACCCAATCACTTTTCTAAAATTGTGCTAGAAGAGGAGAACCAGCTTTTTTTTTCAAATATTATAAAAATGGATTATATTCCTAATATGTTATTTTACGGTCCTCCTGGAACGGGAAAAACGACAAGCATCATTAATTTAATTCATCAGTATCAAAAATTACACGGGGAAGAATCCAGTGGTCTCATGATTCATTTGAATGCGTCCGATGACCGCGGCATTGACACCATTCGCGTTCAACTTCATTCGTTCATCCAGTCCAAAAACATGTTTAAAAAGGGAACGAAATTCATCATCTTGGACGAAGTGGACTCTATGACGCGAGCCGCACAATTATCCCTGAGTTATTTACTGCACGAATACTCCAACGTCACTGTATGTCTCATTTGCAACTACATTAGTAAAGTAGAACCTTCTCTTCAAAGCATGTTTCTCAAAGTAAAATTTAATCATTTGCCGCCTCAAGAAATCATGGTGTTTTTAAAACACATTGTCAAAGAAGAATCCCTAGAGTATACCGAAGACCAGCTGGTCAAAATTCAAAAAACATATGGGTCCGACATTCGCAGCATGATTAACCATCTACAAATTCATATACCCTCCGACTGCATGTGCATTCAAGATGATACATGGAAAGACTTGTACGAGACGATTCGGTCCAACAAAGACGAGGGAACTCGTAAAATTTACGAGTTGAGTTCCAACTACAACATGGACCTCAAACATTTGGTCAAAGACTTTTTATATTACATGGTCCTTCATCATTCCGTTCCTATGAACGAATTGGCCCTTTTATTGCATACTCCTTTTACCAATGAACATTGTATCCGTTATGTTATTAATAAATTGATTTAATATCAACAAACAAATAGATATAGAGAACATGGACCTGGACACTGAGTGGTTAAGCTTTTTAGGAGACCCTTCTATCCAAGAAGATGTGGCCCCCTCTGTCTCTGGACCGATTCCTTCCCCGACCAAGTTATACGTCTCTACCAACACCATCATTTCTTATTTGAATGAACCTATTGACTTGCATTCCACGTTTTGGGGAATCCCAGTCTTGCCCTACAATTCACCTTCCGCGGGAGTGATTAAAAAACAAATGAAGTTTAACAGCACGAGTGAAGCTGAAGTGTTGCAGATACAAAAGCAACTGCTCCCTTACGAGTATACCGTGGAACACATCATTTCCCATGTAGAAGACAAGGGAACCCTAAAATACAAGGACACACGAAAGGTGACCGTAGGAATTTCACGTCGCGATATTTTATCCTATCGTATACGGCATAAGGGAGCCTTTTACAATTGTTTTGCCCTTGTGATTCGGCTCAAGATTGAAGATGTCTTTAGAGAATATCATTTGAAGGTGTTCAATACAGGAAAACTAGAAATTCCAGGCATTCAGAAGCGTGAACACATTCCCCTCATCATTGACTATTTACTCTCCATTTTGAAGCCCTGTTATCCGTCCATTGTCTACAATGCCTTCATGGAGGAAACGGTCTTGGTGAATTCCAACTTTAGCTGTGGATATCACATTGACCGAAACAAAATGTTTCATTTGTTAAAGTATAAATACAACATTTCAGCTGTATATGACCCCTGTTCATATCCAGGTATTCAATGCAAGGTTTACTACAACAATGGAGTCGTGACAACCATTCAGTCTATTGCCGTATCCTTCATGATTTTCCGAACGGGCAGTATACTCATTGTAGGAAAATGTTCCATTCAAGTCATTCACGAAATTTATGATTATCTAGTCCGATTGTTGAACGACGAATATTCTAGCATTGTAGAAAATCATACCCCTGTCGTAAAAAAGGAAATGGTCTCTAGAAAAAACAAACGGTTCATTTTAATAAGTTAAAATTTTAAAAATACTTTTCCGCCTTAAGCATATGACGGACCGGTTTCCATGCGATTTGACCATGAAGCACCTTGCCAAACTCTCCATTGAGCACGACAAACCAATCATGTTGGATTACTGGAAGCCTTCTGTTTCCAAGGAAGCCGTCATTGGAGTTCGTGAATCGGGTGAAAAGATGCTCGTCAAGAACGAGGAGGAGTACACCAGTCCGATTGCCAAGGTATTCAAGGTAGAAGCTGATTTTATCGTCATGACCGAGAACTCGCTCTACTGTGTGTGTTCGGCTATCCCGACCAAGCGTATTTCGTAAATCTATATAAATACATATGTTTCTTACTTGTCATGGACTTGGATGAATTGCGACTTAAATACAAGGACAATGAATTCATGTTGAATAAATTAGAAACCTATGTATCTAGATTGCCACTTTTGATGCAATCCATTGAGGAGGACCATCAAAAAAAAACAATACAACGAATGGAGGTTCAACAAAAGAAAGACCTTTTCATTTTAGATTTTTTAAAACAATACTCGTTTTACTACATTTCTTCCAGTGAGACCTACCTTCAAAAACAAGAAGGATGGTCCATCATTCGGGAAGACGATATCATTCATAAAATAGGTCAATCCATTCCCAAAGAACTCTTGTTTAGCAAATACAAGCTCATACAATCTGTATTGAAAAAAATCAAAGAAACACCCATTTATTCAGCAGCCACACCCTACGCGACAACCATGGTCATTCACAAAATTCCCATGAAAAAAGAATATGCTAAATTTTTTCTCACCATCGTAGGCGACATTCTTCTTCACAAGAAGATGACGGAAGTATACTACCTGGATGTTAGCTATAAACCCTACCTCAAGTACATTCATCAACACATTTATGTCTTGACGCACCGAACCGTCGGAGACGTATTCAAATATAAATACCACGACCACAAGTATGACAGTTGTAGAATTCTGCAAGGACAGTGTACGTTTTTCACGGAAAGCTGTATGATTGAGTTCATCATTGCAGCCGTCTATTTGTCCAATAAATATGGGTCGTCAGAGACGTACATTCATCATCCAGAATCCATCATTCAAAAAGACGTGTTGTTCTTGAGGCAACATACACCAGAAACACTTCTCCAACACTTTTTAGAAACGCATACCACGCCTACCCCCGGTATACACATGTCGTACAAGGACATGTTTTTCTTGTGGCAAATTTTCCTGAAACGTAAAGGACTTCCTTCGGTTGTGTCACAACAAAATTTCAAGTTTTTATTATCAGGAAAATGTGAGAATGACCAATATTTGAATTGTTCACCTTCAGTACAGGCCGACATTCTTAAATTAAAACACTTTTGGGACACCCACATGAAATACGATGAGAATGAATACGAGTTGCATGAATTAGCCACCCTTTATGCCCAACAAGAAAAAGCAGTCATTTCTATTGAATTGTTAAAAGACATTATTCAAATTGAATATCCTTCGGTCGCCATTCATGGTGATAAAATCGTCAATGTCACCTGTTCTCTTTGGAACAAGACGGACGATTTAGACACGTTGAAAGAAATGTGCGACCATAAAGGATTGACGCAGTTGTCCGATATGTATACTCTGTATTTGGAAACACCGTTTAAATATCGTGTCGGGAGAGAGTATTTTGAAAAATACTTTTCCAAGTATACTTAGCGACACGGAAAGTAGATTCGGCGCAAATAAATCGGTCCAATGGTAGAAGGAAGCGGCTTCTTAGGTAAGTTTCTGTATACTGAATTAATCAGGGAAGGAGATACGTTGGCTCTAGGCATATACTGTATACAGATAAATTTATACAGATAAACTATGTTGGTATTTTTCATTTTGTTGCTTGTATTTTTCCTTGTATTCCTATATGTAGATGACAATCAATATGGCCGATATGTACCCACCTTGAGTCCTCCTATCTCTGTCATGCTGAAAGACGACCCTCGCGACATGTTGCGGAACCCCTACCTTGCTCCGGAACGTGTCTATGCTTCACCTGAGTATACTCAAATTGGATATCTGCAAAAAGACGTGAAGCTTCCCTTGTTTGGAAAACCAAAAGAGGTGCGTAGAGATTTATGGTACTATTATACCATTCAGGATGGTATCAAACTACCGCTTTATGTAAACAAACGAAAAAGCACCGACCTTCAAGGCGTATCCGCCGTGTATACAGGCGATACCGTTTTGGTAGACAACAAGCCCTACATTGTAGAGTTGTATGATGTACATTAACGCGCATTCATCAACCCTGCATTTCCCGACATGAATCGCAACACGTTGTATCGCTCTTCAATCACCGTTAAATTGTAGTAATACAATAACTGTTTAGGAACGTCTTTGACGGTAGCAATTTGGTCACCTGTGATAAGGTCACAGATGACTTTGTAATCTCCCAAAGGGTTCATCATGGGAGAATGTGTCACAAACTCCAACTCAATCTTTCCGTATTTACTGAGATTCATGGCACCGGACGGTTGTAGGTTGAACTGGTCTGTTTTCAAACAAAAATGATAACATTGAAGTCCTGGTAAAGAACGATATCCTTCTCCTTGAATGGTAAGGAATTGTTGTTCATACATGTAGACGGACGATGGTTTGAGTTCTTCACGAATGACTCCATCTACCAGAATTCCCATTTCAATCAAAATGTCTTTTACGTTTTCAGGACGACGTTCCCCCGTCGTATAAATTTGCTGATTCAATGAGTTGTAGGCTCGCAGGTCGGTGTCGATGACACTTGTCTCGTAAGGTTGAACATCGTTCGGTAAATAAGAATACGGCCAATTGGTATAATTACTCCATTCATTTCGTAAAGCTACATCCGACCGTTGAAACAACATCATCCAGGATAACACAAGTCCGGATGAATTTTGAAGCCATACCTTGTCTGATATGTTCAATTCTTGAAATTTATGGTCGTGAAGTTCCCGAATCAAATAAGACTGCGGACGACTGGCAAATAAGGCAGCTTCATCATCCGATAAAAATACGTAGTTGCACGATAAATGAATGTTTTCATACCAAGACGTATTTGGTGGATAGACGCCATCAACAGGAGGTGTATTTAAAAAACGGTTGAATTGATGCTCCGTGGTTACCATGTTGGGAGCAATCATTTCCGTAGTTCCTTCCAGCACATTGGAAATTTGATACAGCTGAGCAAGAGGTCGCAAGGTCACCTCAATGGACAATTCATTGTATTGAAGACAGACGAGAGGGAATGCCTGTTGAGCATTCATACCCCACCAAATGGGCAACGGTATACGCAACTGGCGCCCCCGAATGGACGGTTCTGCTCCAGGTGGCCACGGCGGACCAATGGGAGTGGAATAGGCTGCACTTGGATAAATATACCCGTGAACGGATGCAGGGTCATATAAATCGGGAACATTTCCCGTCATTTCATCCCATTTGGACTTCATGGTTTTGGTCAAATCGCGATTGGCCAGTGCCAGAATGTCTTCTCCTGTCATGGTCTGAATCAGACTGCCTCCAATCATGAACTTGATATCCCGAATCATCATGGCACCAATGTTTTTAATCCAGCGAAACTCATAGGGGAAATATTTGACTTCGGTAATGGACTCTCCATCCGCGACCGTGGTGACAATCTTGCTATAGATAGGACTGTAAATGTCAGGTAAATCCATGACGAGATAGGTAGACGTGAGAAGTTCTGCGTATCGTCGCACTTTGAACGTGAATACTGAATCCGTGGTCAATTGAATTTTACGTTGTCCTTCATAATCCAGTCTAAAATTTTGAATCCCAAAGTTGGTAATCTGTTTGTAGGCGGATGTCCAATACGTTTTTTGGGGATTTCCGTAGAGGATTTCACTTTGTGTCCCTCCCGATACCAAATTTAATAATCCGCCGGCCATTTACACTACCCTTTTATAATATATTTAATACATTATTCGGTTTGTATTTAAGAAGGTCCATGGGCTTTTTATATTTGGTCGTTTTAAATTCCTCGTTCCCATAAATGTCTTGAAGAAGAAGCCATTCAAACAATCCGCCGGGATAAAGGTAGGGTATACCGCCTAGTTTTTTAATCTGGTCGTATTTGGTATAAATGGTAGCATCCTGAGCATGTCGTCCATAAATAAGAATGGGGGTCTTCTTTTTGATGGCATCTTCTACCAAACTGATTTCTACCGAACAGGGGACTGTGTTGTAAATCAAAATCTCTTGTTCGGTAGGAGGAAGTGTACTGATGAGTATACATTTGGTTTGTGCCCGTTGAACATCTTCATAACTCACATAATGTGTGAGTTGACTGATATGATTTCCCATGTAGTAGATAAGCCATATTTATTTTAATGGTTTTAACTAAAAAAGGTGTATCGTTGTATAAATCTCTTTTACAAGATTAAAGCTGTTCTGCCACGCGGCGAATGATGTCGTCCACCAAGCACGTCTTGGAGAGCGCTTGTAATGCGGAACGACGTTCCGAGATGCGTCGTTTCCGGATAACGGTAGCTTCTTTCCACTTACGAACAAAGGCTCGCAAATACGTGTCGGCGTAATATCCTCTTCCCTCTCGTGGACAGAAGGATTCGTTGTAGCGTGCAATGCGAATGCGTCCCGGCGGAACACGGTAAAACACGCGAGAAGACAATTGAAACCCACATCCCCACGGCCTGTCCGGCACTTCTACAAACATCATGACGTTCATGATGTTTTTGTGCATGGTAGTCTTACATCAAAACGGTTCAATTTTATCTACAGTTTCCGCGTACACTTTCCACGATAGAAAACTTGCACATTTGTAAAAAATGAATCATGGTAGTGGTATGACTGTTGCCTGCATACACAATGATGTTTTTCATATTCCCCTTGACAATTCTAGCCGACGTGTAAAAGTCCATGACACGTCGCAAATACCATAGTACACACTTTTCCCATTCACCATTTGCATGATCTACCGTTTGCTGAAACAATTGATTAAACAAGAAAAAAGCATAATCCTTAAATTCAGGGTCTACCTCATTTGCACGGTCTATTTCTTTCATGACGACAACATTTTTTGTCAAGATTTTAATCACATCGTCTTTGGATTGTAGTTCCGCTCGGATGATGTCTTGTTCTTTCCATTTGTCGGTTCCAAAATGGTCATAATATTCCTGATTGCCCAGAGCAGTAAGCCACTTGGGATTTTTATCCGAAGTTAACAGGGTAGGGTCCGTCCAATGAACGCGAACCGAACAATTTTTTCGTGTCATGCAGGGAGCCAAAAAATGTCGCATTCGGGACATTTGTGAATGTTTAAGTCTACCATCTAACCGGTCAACATACTTGGTAGCATCTTGTAAAAATTCTAGCATGATATCTATTTGAACCGGATTGTCCGACCGTTCATTTTCTTTCATGAGGCTCTTGAATATTTCCACAATGGGTGAACATTTGGTATTCGTATACGGTTTATGTTGCTCTCCAATAAAAAATATATTGCAATCACCCTTTTGCATCCATGTTGTTGCTAATACACCGGCCAAGTGGTCCACAAGAATGTGTTTTTTACAGAGGGCAATGAAGTGGTCCGAGGTTCCCGTCGGCTCAACCCGTCGGCCGCGATAGGCACTGTTGGGAGTATCTAAATAATTTTGGATTCTAGAACGAACCATGGGTCGGCAAATGCCCATGGTGTCGCGCCGGTATCCATTTTTGCAACGTGTCCACAACGGTTCTCTTGGTGGTTCACACTTACCATTTTTTTTATTTTTACGAGTTCCCTTAGGACATCTCATGTATACTAAAGGTATATTTAATCTGGATAAACTATAATGGTCTATTTATCCATGACCAGTTTGTTGTTAGCTCTACCCATGATGGTATTTTTACAAAAAGAAGACCCTCCTTGGGAAGAAGTTGTTCTTGTTCTGTTGGTGGGTATAAATCTACTCTTGTCCATCCTTTTTTGGATGCATCCCGTAGAAGCGTCTCTTCTTCATAGGACGGATGCGGTCTTTGCTCGGATTTCCTTTCTTGTTTTTTCCATTTACATTTTGTTCATCAAGGAGTTGGATGTTATGAAAAAAGCGTTTTTCGTTGCCCTCTTGGTAGTGGCAGCAGTTCTTTTTCATTGCAGCCATGTCCATTCTAAAAAAGGTTGGTGTAGCGAACACCACTTGTTGTATCATTCCGCGTTTCACAGTGTCGTCAGTGTAGGATGTTCCATGGCGTTTCTTTAACGTCGTTGTAGTAGAATGACTTCGTCGGATTCATTTTCGGACCACACCGACCCGTCCATGGTAATCATGTAATCTACCACGTGTTCCGTATCGCAGTAGTAAAATCCCGGTTTCGGCTCCGAGCACGTCTCTCCCAAATACTTACCGACACTCTTAGCGTCCCGAGCATGATGAAGGTACTTGGCATACAGGATGACGTAAGGTGTTGGTAATACACCCAGGCTGTTCCGCTTGTAGACGGCGTCGGTAGGCGAATCTTGCGTTGTAAACACGTGAATCATGCCCGGGAAAGACCGATTGCGAACGACGACTACGTAAGCCATGTTGTTGTATGTTCTCCCCTACCAACACATTTCATTTCAATTTAATTCTAACGATGATATATGGGATTTGTTGCTAGTATCATCCAATGGATAATCTACGCGATTATATTTTGTATGTTAGTGTTTAACACTTACGTAAGTTATATGACGTTGCAATTTGTGACCATTAGTAAGTTAATGGACAAGGCAAAATCCTTTACCAAAAAATAAATGTATTCTTTAAAGTAGAGAGTTTCAACGGTCCCGATACTCCATCCAGAGTTGACCCAGCATGTTTTTACCCAAAACGATTATTTTTCCATCTACCATGACAGCTTTTCCTTCCCATAGACGAGATTGAACCTTGTCTAAACTACAGCGTAGAGCAGGATGTATCAAGAGGGTGGTTCCACTTTTTTGTAAATCGTCTCGCACTTCTTGATAGGTATCTATTTTCCATTGACAAATTTCCCTTTGTACCTGTAGACTGAGGTCGTCCCATAGAGCCAATTCCTCTTCCGTCAATCGTAGTCCTTTCTTTCCTCCTTTTTGTTTTGCTTGGGAAGGTGTATAGGATGACCCTTTTAAGAATGTTCGGCCATAAGCCAAGAGTTCCTCGCTTCGAGTACCTTCCGACACTTCTCCAAGACGAGTATACTTTTCTCCATGAAAGCAATGTTCACCACTTGTATACTCTCGGCCTCGTACGTGAACGTCCTTCTCCCAAAAATTACTCAACGATCGATACTCTTTTTTTCCGGAGAAAAAGTGCGACACTTTGGTTGCCATGGTTCACCCTTGTGTAAAATCTGCAAAGTGGTGTCAATTTTATATAAAGTATAAAATTGAAATAGCTTACGTTCTCTTTATTTAGCACAATCTTACCATGATTCTTCCTCCGATGGTCGCTTACACGAAGAACCTTGCTTCCGCGAAGAAGGCGCTGGTGAACTATCTGGGGGTGGACTGTATACAGTCGTGCAGCATAGACGAGCAGTACGTCTTCTTCACGTTCCAAGAGACGGAGCCCACCGCCCAGCTAAAGACCGTGGTGGACAACCTCGCCTACGGCATCCAGTTCACCTACGAAGGGCATCAATACAACCTCCAGACGCAATATTTTGACCTTTAAAATTTAAAATATAAAACTACAACATGGAAGTTACAAAATTAGGCAGGATTACCATAGATGAACCTTTTTTAAAATATTATTCCTTGAAACAAAAGTATGAAGCTCGCAAGAATCCCATTTGCCCCATTTGCAACAAGGGTCCGTTGAATTTTTCGGTTCAAGACCGTACACTTCTGGCAGTCTGTGTAAAAAATACTCTTTGTCGGGGGAACATGGAAGTGCACATTCCTTCTTTTTATACGTACAAGGAGTTGCTTCAAGATGCACAAGAAAAGTATGACCAAGCCCATGAAGACATTGTTCGTAGAAAGTATGATTTGTTATTCAAATACAGTCAAGATACAAACATTCAAGCGGTTCGCGAGGAGTATCTTACACACAAGAAGAAAAACGATGCCATCCAAGTAAAGTACCATAAAACCCATATGGTACATACCCAAGAATTGAATGATTTGTATGACCAAAAGCGTGTTTTGTTGATGGCACTGCGAAAGCCTGATGTAGATGTTAAGCCCATTCAAACTGACTTGAATGACGTGTTAAATCGTATTCATAAATTGGAATACCATGTCATTGGCCGTGTACACGTCCCGTATACACCCTTTATGAATATGGTTCCTGTCATGTAACCGTTTGTTTTCGTATCCGATTTAAATATCTATCATAACTGTTGTGCTTTTTTTCTACACCAACGGGTAAAGTCGGTGGACATTTGGCACAGACTTCTTCGGATTTGACAAGAAGAACTTTTTCGGACCTGGTCAACACTACTTTAGCCTCTGATTTTTTGTTCAATCCCTTGTTGTAATACCGCATATTATATGCCTATATTATATAAAACAAAACACGATGAATAGAGAAGATGGACCGGGTAGAACAAATGAAGACGATTCAGAACGAAGCACTTGACCTTTTTGCTAAAAAGAATCAGGATTATGGGGATGCATTTGCCGTCTACGGTGTCATGGGTGTATTGATACGAATGGAAGATAAATTGCATCGTGCACTTTCCATTACAAAAACAAGTATTACATTAGTAGATGAAGGACTGCGGGATACGTTGATGGATTTACATAACTATGCTGCCATGGCACTGATGTTAATGGATGAACCGGAAGCGGTTCCACGTGTCATTGTGGTTTAATTGCGTCTTGTGTATTTATTCCAAGGTCGTTTCTTTTTAGTTCTACGACGCTTTCGTCCACCCCGTTGGTGCGGTTCGTTTGTTAGAGCTAGAAATTTGGGAGATTCCGTTAGATGAAACGTGTCTAAATGTCTACCTATAGTGTCGTCGGCAAGGTTCATTTGAGATTTTAATTGAATCAATATATATTTTACCGTTTTTACAGAAATAATGCCCATAGATAATCCATATTCTTGCATCATAGTATTCGTCTCCACAAAAAGGTTTATTAATAGAATTAGTCTATTATGCTGGTCCAGAGATGAAGATCCGGTTGGACTATTGGGTATCATAAAATTAGTATCTATCGGAGTTCCTTTGAGTACATAATCTATAATTTCTTGTTTCAATATATCATCTATATCATCTATATCATACGGTAGTGCTAATTCACCCGATTTATACGGAACCATGGCTGTTTCTTCTTGCAAATGTTCGAAGTTTGCATGGAATGCTTCCTCTGTCTCTTTTGCTTCCTCTGCCTCTTTTGCTTCCTTTGCCGCTTTTGCTTTTGCTTCCTCTGCCTCTTTTGCTTTTGCTTCCTCTGCCGCTGTACCTTCATCTTGTAGCCCCCCTTGAATCGTCCCACTGTGATTGGGGCCTTCCGCGAATTCATCATCGGACGAGGTCGGTGTTATGCTGTATGATGCTGCTGGTTGTGTTGGTGGTGCTGATGCTGCCGGTGCTACTGGTAGTACTGCTGGTTCTGCTGCTGCTGCTGGTGCTGGTGCTGGTGCTGTTGCTGGTGCTACTGGTAGTACTGCTGGTTCTGCTGCTGGTGCTGTTGCTGGTGCTACTGGTAGTACTGCTGGTTCTGCTGCTGGTTCTGCTGCTGGTTCTGCTGCTGGTGCTGTTGCTGGTGCTGCTGCTGGTGCTGTTGCTGGTGCTGTTGCTGGTTCTGCTGCTGGTGCTGTTGCTGGTTGTGTTGTTGTTGCTGGTGCTG
>Ga0078894_10000963_pt1 | contig 20722 bp, 16 predicted proteins | sample LauGreSu1BDMLBSD_2_FD_67506 | JGI IMG/M metagenome (GOLD analysis project Ga0078894, IMG submission 67506) | Freshwater lake microbial communities from Lake Michigan, USA - Su13.BD.MLB.SD (version 4) (version 4) | ecosystem: Environmental > Aquatic > Freshwater > Lake | place: Lake Michigan... | reverse complement strand
CAATGTGCTGCACGCTGCCCTTGTTCGCCACAATGTTGTTTTTCACGCCCTCGTTCCACAGGCCCGCCGCCTGCAAATCCGCAATCAAGTGCCGGTTCACCAGAATGAACTCGCCCGCCAGGGTGCGCCGCGTGTAAATGTTGCTGGAAATCGGCTCAAAACACTCCGTGTTGCCCAGAATCTGCGACGTGCTGGCGGTGGGCATGGGCGCCAAAAGCAGCGAGTTCCGTAGGCCGTGCTTTACAATCCGCTCCTTCAAGGCAGTCCAGTCATACCGTCCTGCCTCTGGCTCCACGCCCCACATGTCGTACTGCAGAATGCCCTGCGATGCGGGCGACCCCGCAAAGGTGCTGTACGGCCCGTGCTGCTCCGCCAAGTCGCACGACGCCGTGAGCGCGGCGTGATACATGGTCTCAAAGATGCGCCGATTCAGGGTGCGCGCCTCGTCGCTGCCGAACGCCAGGTCCAGCAGCATGAACGTGTCGGCCAGCCCTTGCACCCCGATGCCGATGGGTCGGTGCGCCAGGTTGCTGACGCGCGTCTTCGGCGTGGGATAATAATTCACGTCAATCACGCGGTTCAGGTTCTCGGTCACGATGCGCGTCACCTCGTGCAGCTTTTCAAAGTCAAACACCCGGGGGACGACAAGCGTCCCCCGCACCCCCTCGCACCCATCTTCTTCATTGGAGGAAGGCGGGGGCAGCTTAGAGGGGGGGTGCGGGGCGCAAAGGCACGTCTCGTGCCGAGCCGTTGTGTGCTTGGCACCAACAAGGTTCTCCGTGAAGGAGGGGTGCGGGGAACCTTGGTTCCCCGGTTGGCCCCCCGTTATGAACCGGTTCAGCGCAATGCTGGCCAAATTGCACACCGCCGTTTCCCGGTCGTCCGAGTACTCCATGATTTCGGAGCACAGGTTGGACGACCGAATGATGCCCAGGTTCTTCTGGTTCGTTTTTTTATTGACGGCGTCCTTGTAGCACAGGTACGGCGTGCCCGTCTCCATCTGGCTGTCCAGGATGCGGAACCACAGGTCGCGCGCCTTCACCCTGCTGCGATGCCGCCCCTCCGCTTCGTATCGCGCATATAATTGGTCAAACTCGTCGCCGTACACGTCCGACAGGCCGGGGCACTCGTCCGGGCAGAACAAGCTCCACTCCTCGTTGGCCTTCACGCGGGTCATAAACAAATCAGGCACCCACAGCGCGTAAAACAGGTCGCGCCCCTTGGCGTCCTCGTCCCCGTGGTTCATCTTCATCTCCAGGAAGTGCGCAATGTCCGCGTGCCACGGCTCCAAATACACCGCGATGGTGCCGTTCCGCTTGCCGCCCTGGTCAATGTAGCGCGCCGTGTTGTTGAACACGCGCAGCATGGGCACCATGCCGTTGGACACGCCGTTCGTCCCGCGAATGTGGCTCCCCGCCGCCCGAATGTTGTGCACGTGCACCCCGATGCCCCCCGCGTGCTTGGAAATGTTGGCGCACTCCTTCAGCGTGTTGAAAATGCCCTCAATGCTGTCGCTCTCCATGGCAATCAAGTAGCAGCTGCTGAGCTGGGGGCACGGCGTGCCCGCATTGAACAGCGTGGGCGTGGCGTGCGTGAAGTACTTCTGCGACATGAGGTCGTACGTGGCGCGCACCTTGTCCATGCGATCACCGTGTATCCCGACAGACACGCGCAGCCACATGTACTGCGGGCGCTCCACCGTTGCGCCGTTCGTGCGCATCAAATACGAGCGCTCCAGCGTTTTGAACCCGAAGTAGTCAATGAGAAAGTCACGCGACACGTCAATCATGGCCTCCAGCTCGTCACGTTTATTACAAACGACGGCCCAGAACTCGTCACCGATGAGGGGCGACGGCTGGCCGCGCACGTCCACAAATTCGCGCAACTGGCGCATGGCCTCGTAAAATGCGGGCGGCGTGGTTTTGTGGTGGTTGGACACGATGATGTACCCCGCCAGCGTGCCGTAATCAGGGTGCTGCGTGGCCATGGTGGCGCACTGCTCCGCCGTGAGCTCGTCTATTTTGGCCGTGGGAATGCCGTCGTACAGCTGGTCAATCACCTTCATGGCGAGGGCGGTGTAGTTCACCGCGGCAATACCGGCTTGCTGGCCCACATTGCGGATGCGCGCCAGTATCTTGTCAAAGGCGATGACCTCGTGCTCGCCGTTGCGCTTCACAACGCGCATGTCTTGATCCACGTCGGTCATTTTGAGAGAAATTGTGGTGTGAATCAAATCTGCATGTTACTACGCCCATGGGTTTATATTATTTTTGCAAATCATATAAACAATGCAACCCAAATGCAACCCGAATGCAACCCAAATGCAACCCAAATGCAAAACCAACATAAAGACAACGCGCAATGACACGTCATACCGGACATGAACCACAGCATAGAACGGCTAAAAGCAGCCAACAAGGACAACACCCCTCTATTTTCTTTCAATGGGCTAAACACGTACGGCAAGGCGGTTGACGTTTATGACGGCGACACGTTCAACATCATTATTTCGCATTACGACTCCGTGTATCATTTCAAGGCCAGAATGTTTGGGTATGACAGCCCCGAAATGAAGCCGTCGCTATCATTGGAAAACAGGGAGGACATCAAAAAAAAGGCGGTTCTGGCCAAAAACAGGTTGACCGAACTGTTGAGTTCAAAGGACTACTTCAAGGTTCGCTGCCATGAATTTGACAAGTACGGCAGACTGTTGGTCTCGGTCATGTGCGATGACGACGCATCCAATCCATCCTATGATTTTGAAAACACGATCAATGCGCAAATGATAAAAGAGGGGCACGGATACGCATACACCGGAGGAACCAAACTAAAACAGCATTGATAAAAAAATGTTTTTTTTGGGTTTTTGGGTTTTTGGGTTTTTGGGTTTTTGGGTTATTTTTGTATTCTTTTTTGTTTTTAGGAAGTGTGGTTTAGGGGTTTTGTTTGGTGTATTTTGGGGTGGTTTTAGTGCAATGGCGGACTGAACCACACGACATCACGAGAGCAGTTGCCTTGGTGGCATTCGTAGCACTGGCCATGGCGGCATGGCGGACAATCGCAGCGGCAAGCATCCGGGGCGATTGTGCAACGGTCCGACTCCGTGAATTGTTTGAACAACAACATGCGTTGCTGCAGTGTGCAAAGCTTTCTGTGAATTCGCGTGACGACTGGCTGAATGAGCGACGGAATGGCATCCTTCATGTCCTGTATGACGCGCAATGTCATTTGAATCATGGTTTCCATGGTGAGGGATTCAAGTGAAGGAGGTGCGCCGCGTTTCACGGTTTTGCGTCCATCGCGAATGCTTTTCCGGTACTTGTTGATTTGCTGACGTTGAACCTGCACAATGCGCACCATGATTTTGCGAAGACTGCGAATCTCGCTAATGATAGCCGCTATAGGCTTTGCGTGTTTGCTGCGCTGTGCAATACAATCATCAAGGGCCCAACCATTGTGACAATCCTTGTGAAAGTCAATTGCATTTTGCACAATGGCTTCATATGCATTGAACTGTTGTTCAATGCCATTCATGTGGGCGCGAATCAGTGTGGGGCACTTGGCCACGTCATGAAGGCGTGCGTGTGTCGTTGGGTTTGCATGTGTCGTTGGTTTCATTTTTTTTGGGTTCAAAACAAATGAATCAATAATGATGTATCAATAATGATGAATCAATAATGATGTATCAATAAATGAATGCTTTGAAAAGCTGGAATCTAGAAGTTGGAAACTGGAATATGGGTTGCCGTTAGGCCTGAATACACATAACCACGTATAAAAGTAATTCAATTTTTTTCATTTTTCATACATTTTTTGGGATGACGTCAGATGATGACTTACTTGTTCTTGTTATTAGAAGATGTAATGTTAGAGTTCAGCGGTTTCAAAAACTCGTTCTGGGTTTCTAAATCCTGTAAGTAGTTGCCTTGCAAAAATGGATTCATGCCCACTTGCGGAGTTAGCCCTCGTTCGTATATTTTGTCACTGTTATTCTCTCGTTTTGAATGTTTGAGTTCTTGAAATGGGTGGAATGACTGTTTTTGTTGTTGTTGTTGTTGTTGTGGTTGTTGCGACTCTGGTTGTTGAGGTTCCTCTTCTGCGTATGGATTTGTAGTGCTATACGTTTTTGTTTTTGGTGTTTTCAAATTTTCGGAGGGATATGGCGGCCGCCATTTTTGCATGTTGATCTATACGTATCTATATGTATGATGTATGTAGATGTTTGTTTGTATATGCATATGAAATATAAATATGAAAATTTCAATGCAATATATATCGCCTGCTACTGAACGGAACACTTGCTATATCTGGGCAGTTTTTCAATGGTGGCCCAACATTCGTCACATGCAAACCCGTGATGCTGCTGATTCGCCAGCTTTTTCAGCACGAGCCTGGATTTGCTACAATTTGCGCACTGGAATTTCCGTATTTCGTTGTCGTTTATCATAGTATTTGATAATTGATTTATGAATGTGATCCGCAGTTATGTTTATATTTATTTTATGAAAAATATTAAAAATTGATTGCATTTAAAAACATAACATAGTACCGTAATAGCTCGCAATGAACGACAACAACCTCCAGTTTCACCCCCTTGAAATCAACGGCACCAAGTACCTGATTTGCAAGCTGCCCGACCACCCCTTCTCCACGCTGCACGACCCCGCCACCAAACAAATCGTGGGCCAATGGAACAACGACGAGGCCCGTTATGAAATCACCGACCACATTGCCCAATTTGAAATGATCAACCGCACGCAACCCACGCAACCGCACGCAACCCACGCAACCCACGCAACCCACGCAACCCATGACGGAACAACAATTTGAGGAGCACATGCGGCAGTTAATCTCATCCGGAGCAGCATTCACATTCTGCTAGATGTTTATGTTGTATTACGGCGCTTGTATTACGGCGCTTGTATTACGGCGCTTGTATTACGGCGCTTGTATTACGGCGCTTGTATTACGGCGCCCCTGAAAACAGGCGCGCCATATTCACCACCTCCGGTTTGGCCGTTGCCGACGCCTGGAAAATCTTCAGCAAGTGCGCGTCATCGCGGAAGCGGATGCTGTAATCCTGCTGCAGCTTGTTGCGACCAATCCGCCCCAGCGCCTGAATGATTTTTTCCTGGGTAATATTGCTCAAATCCTTACCCAAGTACCCGTGGCAGAATTGGTAGTTCGTGCCGTAGATGTAGTCGGTGGACGCAATGATGAGGTACAGCCGCTGGTTCTGCGCCAAGTCCTTCATGATTTCCGTGTACGTTTTATCCGAGTGCTCCGTCATGACCCCGACCCCCATCATCAGCAGCACCTTCCATATGTTGTCAATCGGCAGCACCATGATGCGCTCCACGTCCTCGGGCTCCACCTGCGACGTGAACGGGTTCATGGATGCAATCGCGTCCTCGGTCAGGTGCGGCGCCCACCGCTTCAAGTGCTCTGCCCGGTTCGGCACAAACATGTCGTTCAGCGCGCCCCACTTCACCTGCCGCCGCAGCTCGTCCACCTTCTCTTGGAGCCGCCTGACTTCGGGGCTGAACCGCATGTCGTCCGCCTTCTTGTTGATTTTTTTGTCATTTGCTTTTTCGTCCTTGTCCTTGTCGCCTTTGGCGCCTTCCTCCATGGCGTCCTCAATGTCCCGCTCCAGCTGCTCCATGGCGTCCTTAATGCCGTTGTTGTGGTCAATGATTTCCATCAAGTCGTCCATCACGCACTCCGGAATCTGCGCAACTTGCAGCGCAAATTTGGCGATCTTTTCCACGTCGTTGGCCAGGAACAGCGTCGGCCCGCACGTCAGCGTGTGCGCGTCGTGCGCCGTCAAATTCACGTTGGACGCGTGCAGGCGCGTGCGCTGCGCCTGGAAGTGCGCCCAAAGTTCGGGCCACCGGTCGGCCTGCACGTTCTCCAGCAGCTCCAGGTAGTACGCCTTGATGTTCGTCATGTTGATGTCGGCAATGTCCGTGAAATGCCGCTCCACCGCGTAGCGCGCCGACGTCCAGAGCTGCCCCTCGTTCACGTGCGCAATGAACTTCACCACCTCGCGCAGGTCAAAGTAGCGCAGCAGCGTTTTGTAGGCGCGACAGTGCGCTGCCGACGCCCGCATGTCGGCCCACTCGGCAAACATGAGGTGCGGCAGCTGCACGTAGCCGTCCTTGTTCACCAGCGCAATGGTTTTTTGGCAGTCGTGACTGACAATGCTGTGCACTTCGGCGCCTGCAAACCGCGCCCGGAAGTTCATGATGGTGGGCGCCATCTCGGCCTCCTGCGGCAGCGTGGCCGACGACAGCACCACGTTCGGCACAATGTTCTCCGCCCAATTGTCCTTGATCACGGAGTGAAACTCGTGGTCCGCGTAGTCCATGCTGATGGTGGGCTCGTCCCAGTACAGCAGGAGTTTATTTAGCGGGTTGAACGCGTTCATGTAGTACATGGCGTGCTTGTACGACTTGATGTCGCTGATCATGATTTCCACGTTGTCGCCCACGCTGTTGTCCACCTTCCGGATGCCGCCCGTGCGGCGGTCGCGCACCACGTCCTTGGCGGCATAGTAGTGCAGACGGATGTTGTCCGCGCTGCCGCACCCGAACGCAAACGCGATGCGCTTCTTCGCGGAAATGCACGCCTTGGCCAGCGCCAACCCCACGTGGCGCGCGGCGCACACGAAGATGACGCGGTACTGCTCGCTCAGGCCAATGGGGGTGAGCGTCTTGCCCGTGCCGGTGGGGGCAATGTAGAGGACGAGCTTGGGGGTTGCGGCACTCCTGAACACCGTGAAAATTTGCTTCTGGTGCTCGTACAGCTTCGTGTCGCCGCATTTGAACACGTACTCGTTTTTTTCCACGTATTCGTGGGCTTTCTTGATGAAAGCCGCGGGGTCAAAATCGCCCTCCACACGCGCAATGACGTGATCCAGGAACGAGTGCACGTGCGGATTCATGTGCATAATGCTGTTGCGCATGAGCAAGCAGATGCTGTAGTAATAATACATCCACTTGGGGCGGCTGGGCACGGGCGCAGGCATCGGCGGCAGAGCGCGCTTCTTCTTCGCGCCTTGCACGTGATCCCTCCAGTACGGGTACATGTGCGGGAACTTGTTGTTCAGCAGGTTCAGCAAAAGCCCCAGTAAAATAAATTCGTATATTTTTGTTTTTTGATCGTCCAAATTGCTGTTCGTGTTTTGAATGCGGATGAGGTCCGCCTTTTTCACCAGTTTCTTCTTGTCGGTGTCGGTTTCAAACGCGGACAGGCCGAACGCCTCGCGCATCTCGTCCACGTGCGTTTTGAAATAGAGCTCGTACATGTGCGCGTGCATTTCGTCCGAGGGTGCGATTTTCATGTACTGCAGCAACGTTTGGCTGGCGTTGCGCACAATGCCCACGTCGCGATACCCGTCCTTTATGAGCTGGTAAATTTGCTGTTCGTCGTGCGAGTCCGGGACCTCCACGCTGTCCCATTCGCTCTTCGTAAGTTTGCCCTGGGTTAAATCCATTTTGTTGGAAATAGGTTATGAATGTGTAGCGCCGTTCCTTTAAATGCATTCGCAAATGGTTTTTCGGACCGAGGGTTGTTTTCTCCTCCTAACTGCCAATTTGCAGTGTGTTGCATTGGAGCGTTTGCGTGTTTGGTGCGAACGTTGTTTTTTGCATTTTTTTAATTTTTTTAATGCGCCGCCACGGTAGTATCGTTGGATTTCAGGTAAGTGTTCCGATGGATAAAGCCCTTCGTACATTCGTCCAATGAATGCATATGTTTCACTGACCGGAATTACATAGCCAGGTTGAAGACTGGCGAGTTGCGTTGATTGAACCAGGTACTCAAATAATTTGCATATGTATGCGCCATAACCAGTTATATACTGTGAATATGTGCCATACACTGTTACCGTAGTATCAGTTTTAGGTTTAATAAACACTGGAATCACACCATAGTATGACCACTGATAAATCGTTTCTATGTGGTATTTGAATAAAAAAATTTCTATTTGGTATGGTGTAGTTCCATTCGCTGACATCAACACAACTTTAAATATATGTCCACTCACTTGGGCAAATGTGGTAGTAAATATGTGTTCGCATACATATTCAATTGTCGTGACTGTCGGATAATTAGTTTTCAATTCATCTGATGTTGAACGTAGATAATTGAGAATATTCCCTGTCATTTCTCCACACTTTTCAGATTCTTGGCGGTTTAGAGGTAGCACTCGCCCTCCTCTTGCAACGGATAAGTTATCAATGGTTTTACACGTTTTATCTAGTTCATTTTTTATGAATGTCCCGTCCGTGTATGGCGGTGTTTGTAACACTGGTATTCTCGTAATATTACCCTGAATGAATCGCCCAAATCCAAAATGAAGGAGGGTTGTTTGCGAATAGCATCTGCCTTTATCAAATAAAACCCCGCTGATAGGGTTGTGGGATGCAAGTCTAAAAAATCCCATTTGACTTTGTGATGCATACACTGCAAATATGCAGTCTTCGTATATTTCACGGCGATATTTATCACATCTAATGGTTTGCAATGGTGCTTGTGTTAACTTATCAAATGTTTGCACATATACTAACGTATATTCATGTTTCGGCATTACATACTTTCCGATGATCTTGAATAAATAATTATCTAATTCATACACCAACGATGTCATTATAATAGATTATATGGTATGTGTGTATATTTTATTTTAAATGACCAGTGGGTGATTTACGCATAAAGTGGGAAGGACCGCATTGCACAAAACTGAATTACTCAAAAAATTGATTTTGGTTTAACACAATTAAAACGAATGCAGTAATAAGAACATACCGTTCCAAACAATTCACAATGACTCAACAACCGCAACAATCGCAGCACCCGTTGCTTGTGAGCCCGTCTTTGCTTGTGAGCATTGACGGCAACATCGGCTCCGGCAAATCTACCACGTGGGACCTGCTGAAGGACGCGTACAAGGGGCGCGACGACGTGCATTTCGTGGAAGAGCCCGTGAATTCATGGAACAATGTAAAGGACGCGGACGGGGTGCCCATTCTCACCAACTTCTACAAGGATCCCAAGGCATATGCGTTCCGGTTTCAAATGATGGCCTACATTTCGCGCCTGGCGTTATTGCGCCAAACGGTTCGCGACAATGCCGGGCGATGTCGCGTGATTGTGACCGAGCGCAGCGTGGACACCGACCGCAACATATTCGCCAAAATGTTGCATGACAGCGGCGACATTGCGGACGATGAATACACAATTTACAACATGTGGTTTGACGAGTTTATAAAAGACCTGCCGGTGGCCGGACTCATATACATTCGCGCGGACCCCGTCACGTGCATGCAGCGCATTCATAAAAGAGGGCGCGAGGGGGAGACCATCCCACTGGAATACGTGCAGAAGTGCCACGACTATCACGACGCATGGATCAACAGCGACACGGTCCAATGCAAAAAACTGGTCATTGACGCCAATCCAGAAATTGAAGTCAACCGTGTGGAACGAATTATGCAGTTCGTGGATGAACTGTTGCAATAATAATACAAGAACTAATAACAAACCCAATAATCAAAAACAAAACCAAACCCAGCAAAGGTAATAAAAATAAAAATAACCCCTTTTTTTAATGCAGTCATGAACACATCCAGCCGATGGATGAATTTGTTGAGAATATGCCGGCACACGTGTTTCGCACGTCCAGCATGAGCGCCATGTGGCACGCGCCCAGCGCAATCATGGCCAGCATGCGCGGCACCTGTTTCAGCATGAAGCGCTGGTGCACCGCATCGCGGTGGTCGCTGTCGTCCAGCAGCGAATATTCCGCGTGCACGGGGGGTCGCGTTTCGTTTCCACTGTTTCGTGTTTTCAAAAGGCGCTGCGCAACGGTGGTGTTGATTTCGGGCGCGCACCGTCGCAGCAGTTTCAGCACGGGATAGAACGCAACCGCAATGAACATCATCATGGACAGCCAAATGTTGCGGTCGGCCACAAGGACAATGTAGGCGACGTCCATTGCGATCACGACAACGTGCAGGCCGCGGCTGGTCCATTTGGCCGCGCGGGCCACCGCGATAACGCGCTGCTCGTCGTCCGGAACGTAGAGCCGCATGGTTTGACGGCTGGGCTCGTGCAGTTGCGCGCTCAGGCCGTAGTAATACATGTTCGTTAGGGTGGACCCGGTGTACACGACGCGCAAAAGCGTCGGCGGGTGCACGACCGCTAAAAACAGGCTTTGCATGAAGCCAATGCAGGAGGTCCAATGAAACATGATGCCAGAGGGTTGCATTATATCCATACTCTATACTATATATACTATACTAACATATCTATAATATAATACAACGCAATGCAATTCTATCAATGCCAACGGCACGCTGGTGTCATTTAAGATTTAAGAACAATAACTCCACTATTCGGAGCACGCTATCCACCACATTGATTTATGTCAATAAAATAAAATATTTATGTATTGCATAATCACATAAACAAATAATGACCACATTCGGCGTCTTTGATCCAGATACGTATCATGCGGCTATTCAGTATGTTAATAGGCATACAGGCAATGTCACTGACGATACTCCGGCTTCTATGACTTATAGGGATGATATGCCTATTGCGTTCCCATCAGCAGGCGCACCTGATGACGACTACTACCATATTAAGTATGACTCTGCGCATCAATATATCGTAAAACACGAAAGAGCAGCAGAAGCAAGAGAAGCAGCAGCAAGACGCAACATAACAGGGGGTAGAATGCGTAATTGCGGCAGGAGGCGTAATACAAGGGGTCGTATCAAACACAGAGGCAGAAAGTCTAGCAAGAGAATGCGAAGGACATATCGCAGGCGAAGGTAACTTTGTCGCAAGTTAAGGTCATAAATTCAACACCAACTTTTGCCGAGCCGACGGCGGCTTGTACTTCAGAATGTCCATCTCCTTGGACGTGGTGGGGAAGCTGATCGCGCCGTAAATGTCCTGCAGCAGCAGCCATTCAAACATGCCGCCCGGATACACGCGCACGTTTTTGAACCCGAGGCCCACCAGTTGCTGGTATTTTTTGTACACCGTATCATCGTTCGCGTTTTTCCCGTACACGAGTATTTCTCGGTCCTTTCCCTTGGGTTCCGACAGCATCGCGTTCATGGACGCCTCTTCTTCTTCAATTGGGAGCGTGCCCGGAATCAGGCAGGCCTGCATGCCCGGCGGCAGCGTGTTGATCATCAACCACGGGTGCGCCGTTGCATAATAATTTGAATGCGCGTATTGGTTCATGGGATCCGCCGCGCGGCACACGCACTGCATGTCCTCGTAGTTCACCTTGGAAATGGAAACGCTGGATCCCATCACTGCATTTACCTTCAAACAAAAATATATAAAAAAATGGGTTATGATAAATTAAATTGGAGAGATCTATTTAATTTATTTTCCATACGTATTCATTCCTTGTCGTACCCAATGACCGCGCAGTCCAGCCGCTTCCCCGCGTGCCCGGTGGTCAACGAATCCGAATGCCCGCCCTTGCCCAAGTCGTCCTCGTCCTCGTGCACGACGAGCGACCGCCCGATGATGGACAGCTCCCCCTCAAACAGCGATACCTTGGACGTGGTGAAGTGAAAGGTGCTGTGCCGATCAGGCGCTGCGGTTATGTTGCCGAAATCACCCGCGTGCGAGTTTACGCTGGCGCGCGACCCGTGCTCCGTGTTCGTGGGGTTGAAATGCCCGCCGCAGCTGGTGCAGTCGCTGCTCAACAAGTTACCGAACTGGTGCACGTGGAACCCGTGCTTGCCCGGCGCCAAGTTCACAACGTGTCCCGACACCTTCACCGCGGAAAACGGATCGTCCTGCCGGAACGTCACGTGGCTGCCTTTTAGTTTGCCCTGAAACACCGCAATTGCCTTCATTTTATTGTTAGTAATTGCTGCACGTTGCATTTAATATGGTTTTGTTTCATATGTTCATATGTTTCAAATGTTAATTTTGCGCGCGGCCCCTTTTTTTGCGGTTCGGGCCAAACGCAGCGCTCTACTATTCGGGGTACACCCGTTCTCCAGAATGGCGTAATCCACTGCAGCCGCTTTGCCCCCCGTGATCGCGCTGGCCAGTCGCGCGTAGCCCCACGACTGCGGCGTCTGGTTGGGCCGCGACCCCGACGAATAAAACGCGCCCTCGCCTTTTTTCACGATTTTACGCAATGCACCGACCGAGCACCCGGTGGCCGCCGCAAGCGCGGCGCTGGGTACAACGCGGTCCACGCGGTACATCCTGCGCGCCACGTCGGTGTGCTTGGATGCCACGTGCGGATACGAACGCAGTTTCGTGGTGCGCCCGTAGTATTCGCCGCGCTTGTACATGCGGCGCGACCGCTTCAACATGGCAATCTGCTTGCGGCGGTCTTTGCGCGACAACGTGCGCGGAACATAGCGCATGGGAACACGGACAGGGATCATGACGATGATGCGGATATTTCATATACATTACGTATAATATAAATGAAATGAAATGTTTTTTTTTTGATTTCAATTCAACTCACCTCAAACTCATCTCAACTCAACTCAATGTGACGTTCTTGAAGTTCCCAATGCTGCGTCACCTTGTTTTTTATGATGTAGAGCGCCGAGAGAAATAGCAGCGTAATTTCCGTGCTGCTGCGCATCACCAGCGGCGTGTCGTTCATTTGCACGCTGTAATAAATCCACATGCTGGATGAAATAATGCTCAGCATGCAGAACAACAGGGACAAGCTGTTCGTGCTCTTATTCTTGTAGAGCAAATACATGAAGATGAACCGCCCCAGAACAGACAACGACGTGGCCGTGTACGGGATCACCTTCAGTGTTGCAGTTGCAGTTGAATTCATTCTATATCTATAATGAGAGAGGGGATTGGCTTTAATTGTGTTGAGGCCATCTATCAATTGAACGACACCACAATCTCCACCGTCTCCTTCTTGATGCTCTTCGTGGCGGAAATGCTCAGCTCCTCTCGCTTCTTCCGGGTTTTATTGTTGGCGTTGTTGTGGTTGTTGTGGTTGTTGTTGCTGCAGGCCGCAGTCGCCGCTGCTTCATCGGCAGCCTCCACCACGAGGCCCGCAATATTTCGCCGCGACGTGCTGTTGCGCGCGTTCATGTCGTCCTCTATTTCGGCGTAGTGCCCACCAATGTACGCCACCACCCCGTTTTCCAGCGCCCATTTGAAGAAATTCAGCTGACCAATCGTGGTCTGAATAAACGTGCCGTTGCCGTACGGGATGGTGATGCGGTCCCACCGGCAAAACGGGTCAAACCGGCGCTTGCTGTACGCCTTTAGCTTCAGCTTGTAGTCCGTGTACACCTTGAACCGCCGGTTGGCACCCACTTCGTACACCGTGAAGAACTTCTTGGCGTAATTTGTGGCAAACCAGTCAATGATGCGGAGCGAAATGGGCGACTCCCCGTTTATGATCTTCAGCATCGTCTCCAAATTGTTGTCCTCGCCGTAAAACTTCATCAAGTTGGTCATCAGCAAATCATTCTGCGTGGTGTAATTTGAATTTGTGCCCATGTTTTCCAATAATGCAATGCAACAATGCAAATATTACACACCGTGCGTTTAAACCATTATTTGGTGTAAATGTTTACAAACGGGCAAAAGGTGCAAAGGTGCAAAATTACGAAAAAAAATATTATTATATTATTATTATTATTATTATTATTATTATTATTATTATACCATCTGTTTATATACACTTACTACACATTATAAATGAACAACGATGATGATGCTTCATCTCCATTTAGTCCGCTCACTCCACAATCGCCGTGGGTAGGCCCGCCCGTACGTTCGGAAAATTCAGCTGAAATTGCGCGTCATCATGCAGACATAGCTGCGCAAGCAGCTGCGGCTGCAAACCGTGCAGCGGCCAATGCGGCGCATGCCGCCCGTGTCGCTGCCCGCGCGGCGAAGAATGCCGCCAAGGTTGCTGCCGTTTTGAATTTGTCTGCAAAACGCACCCCCAAGGGGGGCCGCCGCACACGCCGCCTCTAGTCCACACAATAATATTTATTTATGATTTATTTATGATTTATAATAATATTTTCAATATTATATATCAATTATATATCAATATATCAATATATCAATATCAAAATATCAATATCAATACATAATCATGCAACAACAACATATGATTTACATTATTTTAGCAATCGCGTTCATGTGCTACGGGTTGCATGCGTGCTCCAAAGGCCAACGGCAAGAGGGGTTCGCGACTCCGTTGTCGCCCGGCTCCTTCCCCGACGCATCCACGTATCCCCTCCTGCCCAACGGTAAACGCCCCGGCGGCTTGTCCAATTTAACGGCCCGCGACTTGAAGCCGTATTACCCCGTGTTTGATCACGGGTACGGGCAGTACACCAACAACGTGCGCTACTGGGCAACGCCGAACAACGGCAAGTGCACGCCCCCCGAATTCTGCGGCGGCTTGTACAACAACCAATCCATTCATATTGCGCCCGTGCCCCGGCCGTTGTCGCTGCACTCCGATGTGCGCCGCGTTAATTTTTACGGGTCGGATGCCATGACGTGCCCGGACACTCCCCCGCCGGACGTGGCCAACTGCCTGTACTACGGGCACAAGACGAACTCGCTCATCCCGCCGTACGAGCCCAGCCTGCTTTAATGTTTTAATGTCATAATGGTTATGTTAACTATTATGTTAACTATATTAATATTGTTTGATTATTTGACACGCGCGCACGTTACAAATAATTCCAAATCCCAAACCCATCTCCAAGACATCTCCAAGACATCTAAATAATTTCTCTCTTCTTAATCTTCGCGCACTTCTAAATTGATCCGGTTTCGCCGGGTTCGTCCTTGAGCCGGCCCTCCTCTGGGCCTTCTTGACCGGGCTGCGGCCGGGTTGCGCAGCCTTCTCTTCGGCTTTTCTTTCATTTCGGTCGGGCGTTCATTTTGCTCGTCATTGTATTGGTATTGTTGTTCCTGTTCGTCCTCGTCCTCGCGAGACAGCATTTGCCCCATTTTAAACAAGCGCGCAAGGGATGGTTATAGTATAGCATGTCAACTAAAATTGACACAATGTAACGCAATTCTCTTTTTTTTTCAAATGGTAATACATAAAAAAATATGGCGGATAACCCCAACCCCCACACCTCATTTAGGGTCAACTGGTCTGCTTTGCACCCATCGGTGCGACAACTATTCAATCCAAAACACTGTTTTGCCAAGGGAGAATTGGTGCTGGAAAGCGGCAAACCTGTGTTGACCGGAAATTGTCAAATAATACAATTCGGAAAAACCCATACAGGATATTATTGCATGTTTGTGTGTCAGGCGGATTTTTCAGATAAATCATACCGTCCAGTGTTGGCATCTTTTGTATTTGACCGTCAGGGAAGAGTAATTGATTCCTATTTTGGGAATAGCGCTGCAACTCCATCCCATATAACACAAGTACACGATGGAACACGCGCGTCATTCGGAGATCTGCCTCCACCGCCACCGCCCCAACAGCCACAAATAATGCCAATGTTCTCATATCGAATGCAACAAATAAATGATCAATTGAAACAAAATGCAAAGAAGATGTCAAAAGATGAAATAAATGCGTTGCTGCTCAAAAAAACCAGACTCAAAGAAGAATACGAAGCAGAAGCAGTGGAAGCGGCAAAAGCAAAACAAGCGGCAGAAGAAGAATACGCTAAACTCTTACAAACCCCTAGATGGGGATGCACCAGTGTTTTAAAAGGACCGTTGGATTTTTTTGGATGCCAGCGGCGCGATTTACGAGACCATCATTCAGTTTCTCTCGTTGATGGATATCCATACGTTGAATGTGTGACTGTTTCTGCAGGGTTTGATGCCAAGTTTGACACGTCTCCACAAGAGATAGTGAAAATAACCCCATATTTCAAATATGACCCTCTCACTGGAAATACTATGTATGGTGCAAGTGGTAGTCAATTTTACGACGGTTATGGGTTTGGAAACAGGTTTGGAGCCCAAGGATTCCAAAGTTTTGTTGTGAGCGACCCGAATGATGGAAGCTTTAGACCGACGGAAACAAGACAAGGTTCATGTCCTTACCCTGATGAAACTCCCGTTCCTCCAACACTAAGTGCATTGAACCCGAACACCCGAACAGAATGGGAACGTCGTTTAAGGAAATGTAATGAATCGCTTCGTGATCAAATGAAAGCGTTAGAATGGCTTGAAACGAACCCGTTAGTGTTTCCCACAGGACCCATTGATTCCGCGTTTGCTGATGCGGCATTTGGTTGGGTTCGTGAACTTTCAATCAAATTTCAACCCAGTAGGTTGTCATTATCATCTGCTGCCATGGCTAAAATGTTAGCTTCAAGGACACATGCATCCATTGCGGCAATGCATCAGCCCGCCATGAGAGCAGGATTGTTTAAAGGATTGACGGAACCGCCTAGAGGAGCCAGGCCGCTCATTAATAGCTGCGACTGCAATGCAATGAACCATGATCCAAGATGCTTAAATCATTTGTGTCCATTCAAGCACACAAGGCTTGCGCGTCTTCAATTTGAGTGGCCGCCATTGGATTTTGCATCAGGGGACCCAGCAGCCAGATTAGCATTGGAACATGAAATATTAGAAGCGGCAAGAGCATCATTGGCAGCAGCGACCGCAAAACAGAAAGCAGCAGAAGCAGCAGCGGAAAAACAGCGAGCAGCTGATGCCACGCGAGAAGCAAAGAATGCACGTGCAAGACAAGCGACAGCACTCAGAAAAGAGGCGGCAGCAGCGGCATTAGCATCCGCGGAAGTAGCACCAGCTGTGGCATCCAGAAAAAGAAAAACATCTGCAGGACCAGCATCTGCATCTGCGGCATCTGCGGCAGCAGCGGCACCATGGAGTATGAACATGGAGCGGAGTAACGACAGCTCACCAGGACCAGCATCTGCAGGACCAGCAGCACCCGCATCTACATCATCCAGAAAAAAAAGGAAGGGAGGTGCTAAATCCAAATCCAAATCCAAATCCAAACGAAGGCTTCGCAAATAAACTTCATTTATGTATTCCATGACCTCCTCTTCGGACACGCCTCCTTCCATCATGAGTTCAATTTCACCGAGTATGAGGCAACAAGGAACTTCATTTTAATCAATTTCATAGTATTCCCGTGCGCGGAATGTGCACCTCTTTGATGAACGCCTTAATTATTTTTTTGTGCGCGCTGTCATCGTATTCAATGTTCTTGTAGAGCTCCTTGCATATTGTTTGATATTCAAGGTGCATTTTTTCCTTGGTTTCCCATCCCGGGTGGGCATCCATCCATTCCTGAATGATGCGCGTCTGATAGCAGGATGCCATGTAAATGAACTTCTTCACGTACGAGTTGTCTTCGTCCTTGATCCACTCGTCCGTTTTCACGTACATGGTTTCGCGTTTCAGATCCGTACAGTGAATGGGCCGCTTGTGCACGTCCATGCCCTTCAAGTTGTTGACAATGATGGAACTCACGCCCTCCACAATCCCCTTCGTCTTCGTGTACTCCAGGTCCTGCAGCGTGATTTTGAGAGTTTTGACAAAATCGCTCAGCTTGATGGCGTCCTTGCACTCGTTGTTCAAAAACATGTTCAGGTTGAACTGCGTGTTGTGCGTCGTGGTGTTCACCACATTGTTGCTCCCTATTTTGGGCGTCATCTCTTGAATGGTTTGAATGAGCTGCTTGTTCTGCTCCGTCATCTCCCGCAGCACCTCCTGATTTTTCATCATCATTTCATGGTTCTTGTCAAACATCGTGTTCCGATCGTTCAACAACATCTGCACCATGGTTTTCAAATCCATCAGCTCTTCGTTCTTGCCCACAATGTCCTGCGTATTTTTAGCCACGGTCGCAATCTCCTTTTCTACCACAGTCAGCGACATGGATGAATCGGATGCAGTCATGGCTTTGCACGTCTTCTTGTGATTAAAGAGAGACGACCGCAACTCAAATGCCTTGCCACATGCGCATGCGTTATTATTTTTTGATGTCTTAAGTTTAATTTTATGCTTGTCGGTATCATAATGTTGGGTCATGTGGCTTTTTCTCGTGCACGAATAATTGCACACATCACATACTAAGCGAGATTGTTGAGTATCATCATTCATTTTATTACAGACAATGCTAAACCAATTTGATATGTGTTTATATACTTATACATAAAAATTTGAATAATTTGCCTATTTTCATCTAGTGTTTTAAAACGCAACACATTCATATCGGTTCGCCTCATACATGGGGTGCATTACAATGATTGATTTATTTTGGTTATGGTATCAGCCTAGGTTTGTTTTATTAAAAATAAAACGAAAATAGGCAACATATATTCGTTGATTTTTTTAAAGCATTATGGTGTGTAAATATTTAAATGATCATAATACCTTATGCAGCGCCTATTTTCGTTTTAAAACAAAAATAGGCATTTTCGCAAAAATTGTGGGTCACATGTCGCGTTTTTTTCGATCCAAAAAATCACTTTTTTTGTATACATTTTTTGTGAGACCATTATGCTCTTATTTTTACATAAATATGTCATAAAATAATTTTGTTATTTTTCGATTCGAATTTGCACAAGAGTCAAAAAAATTCTGGAAAATGGACAAGAACGATGTCCAAAAATCGATATGGCAAAACCTTTTTGTGAAAATTCGACGCGTACTAGGTAATTTGTGGAACTTTTTGAGACAGTTGTTTGGGACACCATATATGCAGTAGTTAATAATACAACTTAATGATTTCTAATAATTCATTGTTTTCATCATTTTTAATACGGCCAATCTGTATTTGAATTTCATATATAAGACGATCTAATTTGTCCACCATGTCCACACCCTTTCCATCTGGATTGAAACGGATGAACACCCATTTTCCACTGTGTATCATGTAGAGATCATCATACCGCAATTCTTCATCCTTGGGGTCATACCCTGCATGACCAAACTCATCAGTCTCAATGCAGAGAAGCGTTGCACCAATCAGTTTCCGATGATCAATGCGTCGCCGATGCGTACACTCGCAGTGTCCTGTGTATAAGGGTTTGTCATGAATGAATCCTTCAAATGCATCATTAATTGCATTGCGAACCCGGATTTCTTTCGTGTGTGTGTAAATGACTTTGCTTCGTTCATCGTTGGGAAATACTTGTTTGAAACAGGTTGCACAATATCCATCATATGAAGTTGAACCACATCGCGAATCTGGCCAAGTTATACAATTTGGGCATCGTTTGCCACCGCCATGTTCAACACATTTATCGGTATTGCTTCGGGCACTTTTAGTGCAGCCTGGTTCAACGCAGCGTGCGCCGCCACCATGTTTAATGCATTTATCGGTTTTTCCCTGGGCACTTTTGGTGCATCCTGGTTCAACACAGCGTACGCCGCCGCCATGTGCGAAGCATTTATCAGTTTTACTCTGGGCACTTTTGGTGCAACCTGGAAATACACAGCGGGTGCCGCCGCCATGTTCAACACATTTATGACTTTTGCCAATGGCACTTTTGGTGCAATTTGGTTCAATGCATCGCTTACCACCACCATGTTCAACGCATTTATGACCTTTGCCAATCGCAATTTTGGTGCAATCTGGTTCAACACATCGTGCGCCGCCGCCATGTTCAATGCATTTTCCGGTCTTGCTTCGGGCACTCTTTGTACAACCTGTAAATGCACAGCAGGTGCCGCCACCATGTGCGAAGCATTTATCAGTTTTGCCAACGGCACTTTTGGTGCAGCCTGGTTCAACACAGCGTGCGCCACCACCATGTTTAACACAATTATCAGTTTTGCCAACGGCAGATTTAGTGCATCCTGGTTCAACACATCGTGCACCGCCGCCATGTGATTTGCATTTATCAGTTTTGCCAGCGGCACTTTTGGTGCAGCCTGGTTCAACACAGCGTGCGCCACCGCCATGCGCGTAGCATTTATGACTTTTGCCCTGTGCACTTTTGGCGCATCCTGGTTCAACACAGCGTGCACCGCCGCCATGTGATTTGCATTTACCAGTTTTGCCAGCGGCACTTTTGGTGCAACCGAGTTCAACACAACGTGCGCCGCCGCCATGTGCTTTGCACTTGTCCGTTTTGTCTCGGGCAGCCTTCGTGCAACCTGGTTCAACACATCGTTTGAGGGTTCGTGGCATTAATGCATTTAATCAAGTTTAAATTTTAATTCAATTTTAACCGTAATGATTACAATTGGACATCATGCGTGCCTATTTTTATCTAGTGTTTTAAAACATTTTGATAAGTACATGTTTCACATGATAGTCAATGCGGCAACATTTTACACATTTAATCGTTCATGGTGTCAGCCTAGGTTTGTTTTATTTAAAAATAAAACAAAAATAGGCAACCGAATGTTGTAAATTATTCAATGCATTTATGGTGTGATGGATTTGCGTGGTTCAAACAGTGTTATGCAGCGCCTATTTTGGTTTTAAAACCAAAATAGGCAAATTCGGGTTTAGAAGTGTGTCACATGTCATAAATATTTTGGGGCCAAAAAATCACTTTTTTGCGCGCCATTTTTTGTGAGACCATTATGCTCTCAGAATTCACACATTTACTACATAAAATAATTTTGTTATTTTTTCGATTCGAATTTGCACAAGAGTCGAAAAAATTCTGGAAAATGGACATCGATGATGTCCAAAAATCGAAACCTCGAAACCTTTTTGTGAAAATTCGACGCGCACTAGGTAATTTGCGGAACTTTTTTG
>Ga0078894_10000962_pt1 | contig 20745 bp, 21 predicted proteins | sample LauGreSu1BDMLBSD_2_FD_67506 | JGI IMG/M metagenome (GOLD analysis project Ga0078894, IMG submission 67506) | Freshwater lake microbial communities from Lake Michigan, USA - Su13.BD.MLB.SD (version 4) (version 4) | ecosystem: Environmental > Aquatic > Freshwater > Lake | place: Lake Michigan... | reverse complement strand
CGCCCATTGACTCGCTTCAACTACAGCGCCCGCCCTCGCCCACTGACTCGTCCCTTGACTTGCTTCAACTACAGCGCCCGCCCTCGCCCCCTGACTCGCCCATTGACTCGCTTCAACTACAGCGCCCGCCCTCGCCCACTGAGTCTCCCCGTGGCCCGCCCTCGGCTTCTGAAGCTGCCCTACTTGCTGCAAGTGCTGCTGCCAAAGATGCCGCTGAGATCGCTCAATCTGAAGAATATAAACAAGATGACTCCGACGATGATTCCATTGAGTCAGTCGCGATTACCGCCGCTGAATTCGCAGCGGAGTTCGCCGCTGCTGCTAAAGATTCCGCTGATAAAACATCCAGTCTGTCGTTTGTATCTGCCGATGGTAATCGTACAGTAGATGATATATTATCCATGTATTTTCCTAATGATAAGTCTCCTATAGGTGTGTTTCCAACACAGTTATCTTCTATGGAGGTGTCAATAGATTCGTCTTCTGAGTCCGGTACAACGTATACATTTGATAGAATCATGTATAGAATTATAATGTGTATGATTAAATATGAACTGTTGAATCGGATGATAAAAGCAAAATCAAATGGAAATGCTAAAGACCTACAAATATTAGAGCAAAAATACAAGGGACTTAATTCACTTCCATTTGATGATTATGAAAAAGAGAAAGCTTATATTTTAGAGTTAATACAAGAATTAATTCAAAAATTAAATAAAATATCACTTACTCCAGAGCAAAACGAGTTGATTCAATTGTTAGATGATATAGAAACGAAGGATATAAATAATTTATTAATAATCCTTTCTGAAAAATATCAACCATTACCCCACTACATCGATCCGGACATTTCCACAGACAATGATCTATTTGTCTCTGCCTCGGGCGATTACCCACCATTAACCGATGTCAATGGATCTCCTGTCAAACATGATTTTCAAGGATTTGGGAATATATCTCCCATACTTCAAGATTCACCGGGTATTGATTCCTCATCCGATTCTATCTCCGAAATCATTGATTCCCCCCAACCGACCCACCAACCGGACCAGCAGATGAGCCCTATAGAAAAACAAATTTTTTTTGATACAAACATGGAGAAAATTGTAGTTTGTATGACTTTATATACGATATATGACAATCTTTTAAAAGTATCTGACAATCCTGATAGTGTGTATAAAGAAGAAACTACAAAAACATTAATAGAATCTCATAAACAGTTTACTGAAAGAGATATTAACTCGGATTATGAAACCAATACAAAATATTATTTACAAAAAATAAATGACACCATTCGGATTTTAAAATCTTTGAATTTTGACGGAAAAGAAAAAGAGTTGATTGACCTGTGCGAAACAATAAATGATACACCGAATATGGATCAATTGTTACCACGAGTTCACGAAAAATTTATGTCGTTACGAAATCCTCGCGAAAACCCTCAAGCGGTGAGAGAAGTTGAAAAAAGGGATACACTTATAAGCACAATTACTACATCCATATTTAATGCACTTAGGAGAAACGCACCAATAGCTCCAGAAGGCGGCACTCGCAAGCGTCGTAAAAGGAATCTTCGTAAATCACATAAAAAGAAATAAGTACTTCATGGTATGATTGAAGTCTTCCGAATTTCTCCCGAAATTGGAAAAACATACGAAACTGCCACCTACACCCATTCTACTGGTTCTTGGCCGAATCAAAAATATTATGCAAAGGAAGTTACCTATGTTGGAAAATTTATAAAACATGAGTCACAAGGGTACCGTGATAATGCCATCCATTGGGATACTTTTTTATTAGAAGATAAGCAGATTCAAGTGTATTATACGTACGAGGGGACGACTTGCTTTCGTGAAGTGATTTAAAGATAAAATTGATACTTATGTATTGTAAAGATGGTTTCAATCATGGATAGATGGGAACCGATTCGGGCCTTTTTTAAAGGAAACCATTTGGAACGATTGGTAGAACACCAATTGGGCTCCTACAACCATTTTATTCATTCCCAACTTCCACAAACCATAGAACAATTCAATCCCGTCATCATCCATTCCGATCAATATTACAACAAAGAGCTTAAAAAGTACAGTTTAGAAATACATTTACGATTTCAAAATTTTCAACTCAATCGTCCTCAAATTTTTGAAAACAATGGTTCTACCAAAGTGATGTTTCCCAATGAAGCACGACTTCGTAACTTTACCTATTCATCTACCACCACCATTGACATTCACATTCAATACATTGTGCGTTCCGGTCCTGAACTGGAGGAGGTGCAGTACTTCAACAACATCATTCCTCAAGTTCATATCGGTAAAATTCCCATCATGTTAAAATCATCCGTGTGCGTGTTGACGCAAAACGCTCATTTGAGTCATGAAATTACTGGAGAATGTAAAGCTGACCCGGGTGGATACTTTATCATCAACGGTTCAGAAAAAACCGTCATCGGTCAAGAGCATACGGCCAACAATCGCATTTACTGTTTTCCTGCGAATAATTCACAAAAGTATATTTTGCAAGCCGAAATGAAATGCAGCATTGATTCAAAACGCGTCTCTCCGAAACAAGTCAACATGTTTATTACACGTAATCCAACCGGAGAACACATGATTCATATTAATATTTCGCGCATCAAAAAGAACATTCCGATTGTGATTATGTTTCGTGCGCTCGGTATCTTATCTGATCTGGCGATTTATAAAATGGTGACGTTGGAAGAAGATACCGAAATCGCAACGTTATTTCGTGGATCCATCATGGAAGGGTCTTCTTGTCTTACCCAGGAAGATGCGCTTGCGTATTTATCAGCGAATTTAATGTACTTGCCGTACGACAAGTATGGCCGAAAGCACGTATACACGCTAGACATGTTGTTCGCGGATTTGTTTTCGCATTGTAAATCGTTGGAGCAACGCGTGTATTTACTCGGCTACATGACGAACAAATTAATCCTCTGCACTCTAAAACGTATTCCTTGCGACGATCGTGATTCTTACTTGAATAAGCGAGTGCATCTCACGGGAGATTTGTTGAACGACTTGTACCGCAATTACTTTAATAAATTAGTAAGAGACATGCAAAAACATTTTGCTCGTGAAACCAATTTTGGTTCATGGAAATCATCCGGTGATTATCTACGAATCATTACACCAACCAACATTTACAAAGGACTCAAACCAACTACCATTGACAATGGAATCAAACGTGCCCTTTCTACGGGTGATTTCGGTACCAAACACATGAACGCGAACAAAGTGGGTGTCGCGCAAGTGTTGAACCGGCTCACGTATGCGGCCGGGCTAAGTCATTTGCGGCGTGTCAGTAAACCCATTGATAAAAGTTGTAAACTGGTAGATCCCCGAAAATTAGCCAATAGTATTTGGGGATTTTTGTGTATTGCCGAAACCCCGGAAGGTCAATCGGTAGGCGTCGTGAAAAACTTGGGGTACATGACTCAAATTACGTTGAAATCGGATTCATCATCCATTCACAAGCACCTTCTTCCTCACATGACCCCGTATTCCATGGACCGCAACCACACGCGCGTGTTTATGAACGGCATTTGGTTAGGGTGCACGGAAACCCCGTGCGAATTACTAGAAGAGTTAAAGTACAAGAAGCGAACCGGCATCATTTGCATTTACACGTCCATCGTGTTGGATTACAAATTAAACGAGATTCAAATATGTACGGATTCAGGTAGATTGGTGCGTCCCTTGTTTGTCGTGAAAAACAACACGTTACTTTACACGAAAGAGATTCAAGATAAACTTCGTGAAAATCAATTGACATGGGATGAATTGATTATGGGAAAGAACTCCATCATTGAATACATTGATCCTAGCGAACAAAACGCGGCGATGATTTCCTTTCATCCTCGTATGACGGAGATGAATTACACGCATTGTGAATTGCACCCAAGTACCATTTTTGGTATTCTTGCCTCGTGCATTCCATTTCCTGAACGGAACCAATCTCCTCGTAACACGTACCAGTGCGCCATGGGAAAACAAGCCATTGGTATTTCCGGAACGAATTTTAATCAACGCATGGATAAAACGGCCTTTATTTTGAATTATCCACATAAACCATTAGTAGATACACGACTCATGCATATGCTGAAACTTCACGAACTTCCTTCCGGGACCCCCATCATTGTCGCCATTGCGACGTACACGGGGTACAACCAAGAAGACAGCGTGATTATCAATCAAGGGTCCATTGACCGAGGATTATTTCGTACGACGGCGTACCATACAGAAAAGGATGAAGATAAAAAGTTACACGGGGATAATGAAATCCGATGTTGTCCGGATAAAACAAAAACAAGGAAAATGAAATTCGCCAATTACAGTAAATTATCTTCCGCAGGTCTTGTACCGGAGAATACACCTCTTACGGATAAAGACATCATTCTTGGAAAAGTGAGTCCCATTAAAGATGCGCGAAACGATCCATCTAAAATCATTAAATATGAAGATGACAGCATCATCTTTCGGTCGGATGAGGATGGCTTCATGGATAAGAATTACATTGGCGTGAATGGGGAAGGGTACACCTTTTGGAAAGGTCGTATCCGGGCAGACCGAAAAGTAGACATTGGTGACAAGTTTAGTTCACGACACGGTCAAAAAGGAACGGTAGGCACCATTTTATCGGAAGCCGACATGCCCTTTACCTCCTCGGGGATACGTCCCGATTTGATTATTAATCCACATGCGATTCCGTCACGAATGACGATCGGCCAATTGTTGGAAACACTTCTTGGAAAAGTGTTGCTTGACCGTGGTTTATTTGGTGATGGAACGGCCTTTTCTGAATTGTCGGTGGAAACCATTTCTAAAGAATTACGTAAATCGGGGTACGAATCTAAAGGAAATGAATTGTTGTACGATGGATTTACTGGAAATCAAATAGAAGCGGACATTTTCATTGGACCGGCGTTTTATCAACGACTCAAGCACATGGTGGTGGATAAACATCACAGCCGTGCCCGTGGCCCTATGGTGAATTTGACGCGACAACCGGCAGAAGGTCGTTCCCGGGATGGTGGTCTGCGTTTTGGAGAAATGGAAAGAGACTGTTCCATTTCACATGGGGCATCGGCATTTACCCGAGACCGATTGTTTCATTCGTCCGATAAATTTCAAGTTCATGTGTGTAAGAAATGTGGACTCATTGCATCGTACAATGATGAATTCAAAATACATTTGTGTAAAATTTGTGAAAACCGAACTGAATTTACCCAAGTTCATGTGCCCTACGCATTCAAACTCATGACGCATGAATTGATTACGATGAATGTGGTCCCTCGGTTGATTACTAAACCATAAGTATTTAAATATGAGAGAGAATATACTTTATGGAAACGTTAAATTTATTCATTCAAGAAAATAAAATTCCTAACATTATTTTTCATGGTCCGAATGGATCGGGTAAAAAAACAATGTTATATGAATTCATTCATAAATTATATAAAAAAGAAGACATGGATACGTGTGTCATGTTTGTCAATTGCATCATTGGAAAAGGGATTAAATTCATTCGGGAAGACATTAAATCGTTTTCAAAACAAAACATTCACTACACGTTTAAATCGGTGGTGTTGTTGAATGCGGAAAAATTAACAAGCGACGCCCAATTTGCACTCCGTCGGTGTGTAGAATTGTTTAACCATACTACACGTTTTTTTATTGTCACTACAGATAAATATAAACTCATTAAACCCATTTTGTCACGATTTTCTGAATTGTATATTTTTTCACCAATGAATTTATACTCTTTGCAAACGTCCAAGGTGATGAACTCCCCCTTCATGAAAGATCGGCCTCAACAACTTAAGGAGATCATGGCTCGGTTAAACGAGGACACCATTTGGGCCGTCACGAAAGAGTTGTACGGCGAAGCCTATTCTGCCCTGGACCTCGTAGAGTATGTGACGAACAGTGACCTGGATTATAAGGACACGTGGTGTCTTTTATGCTCCAACATTCAATATAATATTTATGACGAACAATTATTATTGTATATTTTATTGCATTCCTTCGTATTTCGTAAAGAAACAATAGTTAATTTATTTATGTAAAGAATGGACGATAATCATATTCCTACGTTAAAAGAATCTCAAAGTGAATGGTCGCAACGTTTAATGAAAGTCATTTTATCTCACATTTTAGAAGGTGTGTACGGTATGTATAATGAAGGGAAAGACATTTGCGATAAAGCGGATGAACCGGAAAAGTACCTCATGACGTTTCAAAACATTCTTTCGCGAGTACCCAAATGGAACAATGAAATTGTGTTGAAAGAAACGGCACGCATTGTAGAACGAAGTGGGTGTAGTTATTTAGAAGATTTAATCACGTGCGTGCATATTTCGCATTTAAAAATATTATCGTCCATCCGAACTGGAAAAACACCAAAGAAGATTGAAATTAACATTCCTAAATTACCGGATTTCATTCATAGTGTCTACATCAACACATCTAGGCAATTGTATACGAACGTTTATTTATTTGACCCCAAAATATCTTCCTTGACCGTACAAAAAAATAAAGAAAAAGTAAAGGAAATGACCCGTCAATGTATCCTGGATACCATTCGTGATAACATTCCGATTGAAAATTTACTTCGTGCTTATTTAGATGAAAGTACGGATTTATTACAAGAACAAGGTAAAAGTGTGAAAAAGGAGAAAGAAAAGGAGTTACGTTTTTCGGAGACGAACATGGCCGTGAACGAAGACAATGTGGAAAGCGTGTACGAGCCTCCCGTGCGAGAAGAAGAAGAACCGCCGATGAAAATATTGGACGACGCGGACATTAAGATTGACGTGGAAGAATTGGTCCCCGTTCCTGTAAAAGAAGAGATCGTTCTTGAATTTGAAGAATTAAAGTGATGCGTATTTTAGAGTAATAATTAGTCTAAAGGTATGTATATGAATTTAGGCATCACCGCATTCGTCATTGGGGTATGTTTTGTGATCCTCAAGTTCGCGCTGTACTACAAGGAAACCCAAACTCCCAACTTGAAAGATGGCATGATCGCTTTTGTGTCAAGTTTGGCAGGGTTGTACGCGATAGACATGTACTCTAAAAAAATAGATAAAACGGTTGAAGTTTTTACAAATGCTCCGACTTTTTAAGGCGGGTCAGGAAACACACGCCTGGACTGATTCTTTGACGCGTCATCCTTTGTCCGTTTTCGTCCACGTACTCCATACCATGAGTGTCTATGTTCTCATGGTCTGTTTCTGTTTCTTTTTCACGCATGCACCGTGGTAATTGAGTAGAGATTCTCATGAATTCTGAACGTGATCGGTACGTTGTCTTGTAAATCCACCAAAATTTAGGACTTCCATTCGGCCATTCACCATAAATCAGTTTTTTTGGTGAATGTTGAAGCTCTCGCGCAAACGCTTCCCCTGCCAGCGAACACGAATACACATTGACGTACCAGTAACCTTTCCGTTTTGTAATGGACTCTACATCCCCCAACTTCATTTTTTGAATCGCGCGTTCTACATGAAACGCTTGCGTCGTCACAAACCCTTGAAAACGAAATGCGAACGCCATGTCTACACCACATTCATCACGTTTATCCCATTTCAATTTTTATGCACTGCACGTTTCACACGGTGCAATTGTAAACTGGGTAGTTTGGTGTTTCGGCTTTCTTCGTAAATAATATACACCCGTTTTTAACCCTTTTTTCCATCCATAAAAATACATGGAGGTCAATATCGTGTACGTCGGATCTTTAATCCATAAATTTAAACTTTGGGATTGACATATAAACGCACCACGTTCTACCGCCATGTCAATCAAATGCTTCATCGGCATCTCCCACACAATCTTGTACTTTTGCTTCAAATGGTCCGAGATCGGTAAATGCTGAACGCTTCCATGATTCGCAATGATGCTGTCCTTCACACTCACGTTCCATTGACCCAACGCCAACAACTCTTTCACCAAATAAGAATTAATCAACACGAAATCACCTGCTAATGTTCGGCGCGTGTAAATGTTACTCGTAATCGGTTCAAAACATTCGTTGTTTCCTAATATCTGTGACGTGGACGCCGTCGGCATCGGTGCGATCAAAAGTGAATTTCGCACACCATGGCGTTTCACGTTTTCACGAAGCTCGTCCCAATCGTACATGCTTGGACGAACTCCCCATAAATCAAATTGAAATTGACCCTTGGATAACGGTGACCCCGCGTACGTTTCGTACGGGCACAACTCTTTCGCCATTTCCATACTTTTTTCAATGGACGCATGGTACATCGTCTCAAAAATACATTTGTTGATGTGTCGCGCCGCATCACTATGAAACGGTACGTCCATCAAAAAGAACGCATCGGCCAACCCTTGTACTCCCAACCCTAAAGGCCGATGCCTAAAATTACTCTTTCTTGCTTTTTCTGTAGGATAATGATTAATGTCAATGATTCTATTCAAATTTTCAATCACTATTTTTGTCACTTCATGCAACTTGGCATAATCAAACGTCTTGTTCTGAATGAACGCTGGAAGTGATATGCTTGCTAAATTACACACGGCCGTTTCATTCGCATCACTGTATTGAATAATCTCCGTACACAAATTAGACGATTGAATCACGCCAATGTTTTGCTGGTTTGATTTTTGGTTGCACGCATCTTTATACAACAACGACGGCGTTCCCGTTTCCATTTGTGAGTCCAAGATTTTGAACCACAAATCTCTCGCTTGAATCACTTTACTGGCTAACCCTTCACGCTCGTACTGCTCGTACAATTGCACGTACTCGTCACCGTACACGTGGTTCAACCCGGGACACTTGTTCGGACAAAACAGGGACCAGGCCGCGTTGGCCTCTACCCGTTTCATAAACAAGTCCGACACCCATAACCCATAAAACAGGTCGCGCGCTTTTGAATTCTCATCTCCCACATTTCGTTTTAAATCAATCCAAGATTCAATGTCCGCATGGTCCGGTGAAAGATAAATGGCGAACGACCCGTTGCGCTTCCCTCCGCCTTGGTCCACGTACCGAGCCGTTTCGTTAAATACCCGAAGCATCGGAACAATCCCGTTGCTCTTCCCATGCGTTCCTTGAATGGACGTCCCCGTTCCACGAATGTTGTGAATGTGAAGTCCAATTCCACCCGCTAATTTGGATATCAGCGCACAATCTTTCAGCGTGTCGTAAATCCCGTCAATGGAATCTTCCTGCATCCCTACTAAAAAACAAGAACTGAGCTGCTCCACTGCCGTCCCTGCGTTAAACAGAGTGGGTGTCGCATGGGTAAAATATTTTTGCGACATGAGGTCGTACGTTTCTTTTACTTTTTCCATACAATCTCCATGAATACAAATGGCAACACGCATCCACATGTGCTGCGGACGCTCCACAATCTCATCGTCACACTTTAACAAGTACGCCCTTTCTAACGTTTTGAATCCAAAATAATCAATCACATAATCGCGTGAAAAATCAAGCATGGTCTGCAACTCTTCCGAGTACGCGCAGACAATCCCGTAGTACGTGGAATTCACTCGTTTCGCCTGGTACAATCGGGTTACCACGTCCACCAGAGACGCGCTCGTGTTTTTATGATTGTTGGAGACGACAATGCGACCGGCTAACGTTCCAAAATCAGGATGTTCGGTACATTTGGCCGCACATTCTTGTGCGCTTAATTCATCTATTTTGGAAGTGGATATTTTATCATGGAATTGGTTCATGATAGAAATGACAATTTTGGGAAGGTCAATGGATATAGGGGGTGTGATGGACGTCAGGGTTGACAATCGTTCCACGATTTTGTCAAAACGAACGGGTTCGCATGCACCTCCTCGTTTCGTAACCTCCATAGATGTATTACGGCGAATTGTTTATATTATGTTACTACATGATTAAACGATTTTACCCACTAAAGGAAACCATGACTTCGCGAAACGCACTTCTCACTTGGTACGGATGCACCAAATAACGAATTAAGTTACGTCGGTACATTCGGTTCCCCAAGGGTCGGACTAACCCTCTCAACCATGATTCTGAAAAGCGAACGTCTTCTCCTTTTCTAAATTGTTTCAACACTCTATCTTCTCCTTCAAACAGGGCGACAAAACAAGCGATTTCATCTTGACGCGTTTCCAACAGTATATCCAACGCTTTTCGGCGTGCCGGTTTTGATAATGCGTGAACCCACGTTTCTTGAGGTATCGTAATCTGTACCATTTCAGAAAACATGTCATGGTTGTACGTCAATTGACATAACATCTCTGCTGTTTTAAGAAGTTGGTGACATGACCTGAAATAATTGTAACTGGCAATGTCCGATGCCGATTCCTTAAATACATTACGAAATGAAAGATCCGCTCCATGTTTGATGAGTACATGAATGACTTCCTCGTTCCCGTACCTCGCCGCTTCTATCAATGCCGTACTGTTCTGATACACTTTATTTATCAGTGCACCTTTAGATAATGCATACTTGACAAAAGGAACACGTCCATGGCGAGCTAATATACCCAGTATGTTATCTTTAGATTTATTAATGTCCGCACCATTATGAAGACACACATCAAATAACGGTCGGTCGTTGTAAATCGCCGCCCATACGATCGGTGTTCTATGACTAATATCCATACAATTCGCATCCGCTCCATGTTGGAATAATAAAACCACGCCATCCAGATACGCCTTTTCAATGGCGTAAAATAATAAATGGTTCAACATAGAACGATCTATGTTATCATGCAGTAATTCTAATAAACATAACGTATGTTTTTTCCGAATAGAAAGTTCAATTAATGAAATGAGAAGGGGTTGTTCTCGTAAATCTGTTTTTTGAACGATTTCATGAAGAGAATCATCATAATTAAATTCAACCGCACGTTGAACGGGACAATCCAGTCCAAAATGACGGGCATACGGGTCCGCGCCATAATTCAACAACATGATGACGCATGCCAAACGATTTTTATTGACAGCGATATACAACGGTGTAATGCCATTCGTATTGTGAATGTTAACGTTCGCTCCTAACGTCAACAGAGTATCCACCATTCTATCATGTTCTAACGAAATGGATGCCATCAAAGGCGTCATACGATGCCGATTCCATTCATCCACATTCGCACCACAATTCACTAATTGAATGACAAACTCCGGATTGTTTTGTTCGCATGCCATGATGATGGCAGAATCACCGTACTCATGGCGTGCGCGAAGGTCTGCTTGTAACAGGAACGAATCCATTTTTTTTTATTCATGAAGATCTACTTTCTATTTCAATTTTTTTGAAACGGATCTATCCAAAATTGAAATGCATTCCATGATTCTAGTGAAGTATACCAGCAACCATGTCATACGCCAAAGCTCTTCAAACGAAAAAGTCCTGCGTGGCTTCCCAACAAACGCGCGTGTACGCGTACGCGCATGCGGTAGGTGCCCTGTGGGGCGACATTAACGATTACCATCCGAAGGATGGAGACTACAAGACCTTCTTTGATGAATCCGCTGCGAAACGGAAACGCTACGCGGAAGAGGCCATCAAGGAAAACACCCGCACTCGCCAACAGGTAGACGACGATCAAGAACGACTTCGTGAAAAGGCGTTTGCACGAGAACAGAGACAGAAACAAGCACGCGCCATGGAACTTCTTCGGGAATGGTGCCGCCTCAAGGTACGTCAGATTCGCGCTCGTGTTGCTGTACGAGCCGCCTCGTTCCATCGCAAGGCATGTAAGTGCGGCTGCGGTCGCCTCGTGCACTCTACTCCCACTCAAGGTATGGAAGATTTCTGCTGCCGGTGGTGCGCCAAACATCATGGACGACGCGGGCACGGCGAAGGGTGTGAAGCCATCTCCTCCACGACCTTTCTTCGGCTTGCCTAGACGTTCTCTCTCTCTTCAACGCGCTCTTTCGTCCTCAACACGCTTTTTTAAACATGAAAAAGGTTGTACTTGATTTTTGATGTATCTTACAACGGCTCTTTGAAAAATTGAAACGGTTTCTCCACCATCCCCTTTTCATACCGGTGAATCACCGAAAACCCACCAAAATGTCAGCCAACTCCGACCACGATTACTCTACCGAGTGCAGCGACTCCGACAATGAAGTAGAAGCGTTCATTGACGAAATTCACGAAGCGCACCAAGACCTCCTGCGAGCTCAACGCCGTTACAACCAACTCGCTGGGATTGAAGATAACGGCGACATTCGCATGCCGGACGCACCTCATGTGGTGCCCGACGAAACCCCTGAAGACATGGAGGGGGTAGAACACGCCGAACCTGAACCTCCAACTCACTACTTCAACGGGTTCCTTCAAGTTCTCGGCGCCAACGGCTTCTACCACCATACCAGGTACCTCTTTACCGCTCAAGCCGCTCACCTCTTCTGCCTCCCTCCCCCTTAAAACCACTCCATCCCAAAAAATAAAAAAAACATAAAAAAAGGAGGTGTCGGCGGACACACTTTTTTTTTAATCTATATATTAAATATAATTAGAACTTAAACATGTATTACTATTATGTTGACGTTGGAACAAATCGTCGCGATGGATGAGCCAACTACCCCTCAACCTTGGAACAAACTCAACAAGTCCTTAAAACTGAAACGATTGATGGAGTTTGCTGACCGATATAGTGAAAAAGAAGATCTTGAACCTACAAAAAAGGAACAGTTGAAACAAATGTTAAAAGATAAACTAGACAAGAAATGTTTACAAAAAATTAAAGAAGTTTGTTTTAATGTAGAGACGCAACAAATTGAAAGCATCCCTCAATTGATTTATACCCACAAATACACACTTCGGTCAGATAACATTTCACCCATTTCATCACTGACTCCTAAAACAGTGAAGCGTAACTAACCCGATACTCTCTAGTCACACCGAGTATCCATTCATCCAAAAGGGTATGTAAATGAACGGGAGTGCATTCGCGCCAATGGGGGACGACATGCTCTATCCATTGAATTACCTTTTTTGTATACTCGTACGGATGTTTTTGATGAACCATTTTCATAAAAATAGAAACGTTCGTTTCTTGATGGGGGACAGAACACACATTTCCTGTTAAAATACAATCCATCAATTGTTGCAATGCGTCTTCTACCTCGCATACATTTTCATTCACGCGAACATGTACGCGAGGTTCAATTTCTTTGATGATTTCTGTATACTCCATGTTATAAGTAATCATTATTTGTGATGCGCGATTCAATTTTGTGTAAAATTGAAATGATTCATGTGTCAAGTGAATCGTTAAAAAATGGATTCCATTCCAGATGATCTCTTACTTTACACGTTTCATTGTCTTGATTTATATGACATGTCAAAAGTCCGGAAAATCAACCGGACATGTCGCACTCTTTCTAAAGAGTATTCACTTCCCTCCAATCGTCGGATATCGGGTTCCTTGCATCATTGGAGCACGTGCTTCCCTAAATTAAAAACGGCCAACATCAAATATCGGCCGACCATTACACCTGAAGAGTTGATCGCGATTCGTCACGTGGAAGTATTAGACATGTCGTTTTGTACTCAACGTTTGCCCGACAACATGTTTTCCACCTTTTCAAATTTAAAAGTGCTTGACATTCAACATTGTTGCAAATCCTGGTCTGGATTTACGGATAAATGTTTCGCCCACCTTACGGGATTAACTGAACTACGTTTGTGCGACAACCACTACCTTTCGGATGACGGTATCGGACAATTGGTGAACCTTGAAATCCTATACATTCATAGTTGTATACGAATTACAAATGCTGGATTATCTCCCTTAACCAAACTTACGCATTTGAATTTGTACCATATGGATTTACTTACGGATGATTTATTCAAATCATTCGTACACCTTACCCGTTTAGACATGACGTTTGGAAAAATCTCTACCGTGGGGATTACCCATTTAACCAAACTGACACATTTGACTGTCATGGGATGCGCGAACATTCGCGATTTACAAGGGTTCCAACATTTGCCGCTACAAAAAGTAGACGTCACCTATTGCTGCATCACGGATGAGGACATGAAGCATATTTCTCACGCGTCTACGGTTACTTTCTACGATACGCCGTACATCAAAGGGACTCGTTTTTCGGATTTAACGAATGTAAGTCAGTTATCCGTCTACAAATTGTGTCTGGCCGATTCTGTACTGGATGTGTCGTCTACGCTAAAAAAACTAAAAGTATTCAACATGTACGATTGTCGTGTGTTCCGTGAATGATAAATTGGAAAAACGAAACAAGAATGACGTCCCATTGACCGAATAAACCACGCATGTTTAGTAAAGAACCGACATTGACGGATTTAGGAAAACGGTGAGTTGGGTTTTAATCTACGATAATCATATGGCAGCACTTCAACCATATATGATGGATGTATCCTTGGTTGTCCCTATAGGAAATACAGATGAAAGTATTATAGTAGAAACAGGAAAAACAATTGATATAAGTAATTATTCAGGTGATGCAAAAGGATTAACCGATGATATTGAAGAAAACATATTTAATGATTATAAAAAACAACCAGGAAATAAAAATTATTATATTGACAAAATTAAAATTGGTGTCCGAGAAATTGACGATGTTTTTTTAAAAGGTATTGTAGACCGTACTGTTTTTTTATACGGAATACCTATAATAGTAGTTGAATTGAAGCTTGGCGATTCAACAAGTAATACAACTGCTATGCCAATCTCCTCTCCTAGAACTGCCGGAAAATCAAGACGTAAACGGCGTAGATCTCGTAAACGGCGTACGAAACGATGGTAACTGTTTCGCTATGATTTTCTGACACGCCTTTTCACTCATTTCAAGACTACCTTCCATCCATTGTTGATTTCTTGAAGAATAAGCATCACTGCATAAATAAAAGTTTTTTAACGGTTCCTCATAATACTTGGTTTCCTTTTCACTATCTGTCTTGGGGGTCCAATACGCCACTCCATATTCCCAGAAACACACTTGAGTTGTGGTTGGCATCGGAATATCCAACCCCAACGCTTCTTTTATAAAAAACACAAGTGCCCGATTCACTCCTTCTGTCCCATACGTCAACTCCACCTCTTTCCAAAACCGAGCATACGTAAAATCCGAATATGAAATCTGAATACATTTCTCATGCGGAATGATAATTCGTAACGGGGATTTGGACGTGTACTTTGGAAGTGACGTGTACCACGGTTCATCAAACGTACAAAAGATACGACACAACGGACCATTGAATAATCCATGCGTACGAATCCCTAACGAAAAACGTTTTACCGTTTCTATGTCTAACGTACAAATGCACCACGGTGTCGTGTAGGTAGCCACGTTGGTCTTGATTTTATACCCTTCGGGTGTCTTGCTTATTTTTAATACCTCTTCGTTGATTTTCATGGTACAGTGTGGATATAAACTAATTCGCTTAACTAATTCTTGAATCACTTGACTTAAACCATGCTGCAATACATAAAAAGTTTGATTCAATGTTAATATCAAATGAATGGCATCTTTTGCATTCATCGTTACCAATTCCGCATAATACCCAAAGGCATTCTTTAACCCTTCCACTTCTTCTTTGGATAATATTTTATACGCATACTCTTCCAACGTCATACTTTTTAGGTCATGGTAGACATCTAAAGAAGAAGCCACCAATAATTTAATCAAACTATACTTGAAGGATAAGATGGACCCTTCCGCATACGACACCTCATTCGTAAGTTCCTGCGTATCCTTGACAAGGTCAAATTCCTCCAGCAAACTCCATAAACGTTGATGCGTTTTTGAAAATCGGGCTCCTCCCCTTTCTACCCTTAATTCATTATCCGTGTAAATGCGACCTCCCCAACGACTACCTTTTTCAATCAACACTATTTTTTCCAATGGATTCTCTTTCAATAACGTATACGCCGAATATAAACCTCCAATTCCTCCTCCTAATATCATAGTTATACCAGATAAACTATTTTTTACGATTGGATTTACCTTGTGACGACCTCTTCTTTTTGGTGCGCGATTTCGGTGAACTGCATTTCATTCCCTTAAACACGTTGGGTTCTCCCAATTCCGCCGCAAACATTTTCGCACTGGGTCCTCCCTCTCCATCCGTAGGACTTGCTCCATTCATCACCAATTTTCGTAATTTCGTTTTGTCTATTTTCACATCCGTATCTTCTTCATCCGCAATGGTTTGCGCTTCTACTTGTTCCGCTTCAAATAAAAGTATCAACGCATTGTGTCCGTCTTCATTTCGTAACGCTAACATTCGTTTTCTTAAATTCGGACATTCGGCTTCCGCATGTTCTGCCATGGTTAAGATACGAGTGATCCATCCATCTTGCAACAACGTACACGCAAACATGATCGGCGTCCATCCCGGGTACATGTCAGAATCCAGTTGCTCTAACAATTCCTCTTCTACTTGGGTCACGCGTGCCATGGCATCGTTGAACTTTTCTTGAACGGATTCACAGCTTACATTGACCCCATCATCCACCCTCATTTTAAGTTCAGCAAGCGTATTCGCCAAAGATTCCATATAGTATACGCCTATTTAAAAATACTTTAGGGATTCAAAATAATCTAATGAAATGGTATGGACCGTTTATTGTTAACTAAAATGTTTCCTATTTCTTCTAGATTTAATGGATACGCCGTCTTAAAAAAAAAGTGGCCGGCTACCCCTTTTCGTATTGTCATGAATGCCGGAGACCCCCTTTCTCGCCAAACGGCCCCTTCTTCCGTGAACCAATTGTCTGCCAAAACCATGCGGTGGTCGTCTCGCGACAGCGCGACTCCCGGTAACGGTGCGTCCGGAAACCAGCATTACGTGTACGACCATTCCGTCTATGTGAAATACAAAGGACTTGTGAATAAAAATAAAAAATTTGTAGCGGGTGATTTATAAAGTGGGTTACTCCATCGCCTTCCTCATGTGACTCTCCACCGACCCATCCTGCGAGGTCAAATACGCCATGTACCGCTGATGGTACGGCCTCAAGTACTCGCGGGCGGATTCAATCGTCGTGTAGGGCGGCTTGATGCTGTACTTGTACCCCAACGCCATGCACTTCTTCTTGTGTACCTCCATGCACTTTTGAAACCCCATCGTCGTTGGATTTAGAAACGACCCTTCACGAGTCAACACCTCGTAAAGAGTTCCGCCAACATAATCCTCCGGTACCATATTTGGAAACACATTGCACGCCAAACGGTACACCGGCATCGCCTGGCCGAACACGTTCGGATCCTTGAAATCGCCACACGTATCTACCAATATCATATTCTTTCCCTGTAGTGAAATGATACGCAACACTTCTTGCTTCACACAATCTATCGCCCGCGGCATCACATCGCGCATCGTAACACCTTCCTTGATGAGTCGCAACGCTTCCTGATCTGTACTCACCACATGCGTCGTCCAATCTGTCTTTTTGAACTCCGCCACCAACTTTTGAATGCATGTGGTTTTTCCTGAACCGGGTACACCCACCATCTGTATCGCCCGCGTTTCACCTTTTGGAGACGATACTAGCGGCAAGGGTCGCAATGCCCCTTCCGTCTTTACCCGAAACGACATGCTTTCTCTATTGACCGGTGTACGGCAGAACAAGCACTTCACCTTTCCTTCATGGGTCATCGTATCCACGGCAGACGTAGACACGACCGTTCGGGGAGCACACTCTTTTCCACGCCACATGTGTAGCGGGAACGTCCACCCACCACCTACCGTGGATTCCTGCATCACCGGACACTCAAACACCCACTCCTCTTCCATTTCATGAAGACGTACCGTCCCTACATTCTTCAAATGCGGAGTCGCATCCACACACTTTTGATTGATCCACATCAAATCATCTCCACATATCGTCGCCATTTCCTTACATATCGCACTCCATGCGACCTCCGCAGAAAGACCCACGGTAGAAGCGACTTGTTTCAACGTATTCATCATGGCAGAAGATAATGGGTTCCCTTCACGAAAATAATCCATTTCCGTAATGTCCTTCCCCGTTACCTTTTTACACAACATGGTGTGCCCCATCCGTCGGAACGTTTGCTTGATGGTGTCGGGTACCGGGGAATGAACGACCCTTACCATATCCAACAGCGCCGAGAATTTAGTTCGTTCATCACGAACTTCAAACCCACGACTCGTCATCATCCAACGAACAAATTGACGCGTGCACTGGTCCGTCATGTCATTTCGGGTTCGGTTCACAGGAATCACAGGAAGAATCCCTTCCAGGGTTTTACTTCCAGCATTCTGGTAATTCCCGCACTTTTCAGATACTTTCGGAACCAAGTACACCGTGTTGTTGTGTACCATCGTTACGTAAACGGTATCCGTCGCACCCATTGCCGCTTGGGCGTTTTTCACCAAAGATTCTTCCGCAGACGAAAACTTTTCTACCAACGTTTTTCTAAATTCAGACACAAGTGCGGCCGTTCCATTCAACGCACGCTGTGTATTCATTTTGAAAATCTCGGCCTCTTCTTCTGGAAACAAACGCATGTACGATTGAATGAAATGTTCGCTCATCGTATCGTTCATCCCTTCCTTTTCTACATAATCCGCCACTGCCATGCACGTATTTCGCACAAGCATCGGCAAATTCGCACCCTTTGCCACTTCGTCCTTTACCCACTCGTAAAATTCAGGTTCACGAGTACGCAAAAACATTTGCTTTCCACATTTGACATGAGTAATCGGCACGTGCGGATTCTCAAACATGATGTACCCCTCGGGACAATCCGACGTGTACGTCTTGAAGAGTGATATGCGTTTCGTATCCTTGCACGCCTTGTAAATGTCACTTCCGACAAGGGTTGTTTCTGCCGATGAATTCGCCTTATTTTTAATGTCAATTGTCAAGATGATAAACTGATGAAGTGGAAACGTTGTCATGAACGCCGCGAATGCTTTCGTAAACTCCGCCCTTACTCCGGCAATGTTCGTCGTTCCATCAAAAAGGTCACCATCCCCTACCAGGTACACGAGTCGGCGTGAATCGGTTGGATTCATCCAACGTTGAAGTATCTGATTCTTAGTAAGGTAATCTTCACGAATTCCATTCAATGCGAAATGAGGACACGTCAAGTTTTCACGCGCCGTGTGCGTCTTTGCATCTTCCAAAAATACATCCATTTGTGAAACCAAATAGGTAGAATAATCAAAATAAAATCCTTCTTTAAGTTTTGCATTTTTAGATCCAAAGAAGGCACATTTGAAGGATACAATTTGATTCGCCGATAATTCAGAAAACAAGTTTCGGGCCATTGCGTGAATCACTTCTTCACGTGTATGCGTGACCCCCATCACACTTCCACTCACGTCAAAGAACACAAGCGTGTTCGCCGCGCCACTCGCCACAATGGTATCAAAGAGCGCCATGATAATCCTTCTATCCAATAGGGTAAACTATCAATTTTTTTCTAAAGTGGTAACAACAGCCAATTTCCCATCAGTTTACCTTTATTTTCAATTTCATCACGAACGTCCTCTTTGGTAAAGTTTGCGTAATGAACGATAATGTACGGAAGATGTATTTCAATGCAATGAAGAATTCCAAAATGATATTCCGATAATTGTTGACGAATTTCAAACATATCTACGTTAGAACAATGAAATTTAAAGGAATACGGTGGCATAATGATTCTACTGACTTTTTATTTAAATTAAAAAAGGTGTGCGAACTCTCCACCATGACTGTTTTTGTTTTACTGCAGTCGGAGTACATTTTCATGTGCTTGCCGTATGTCCCGTTCCGCACCTCCAAACACGTCGTCGTAGATGATGCGGGTATCCTCGTAATCGGCGCGCGCGTTACATGCACCTTCCAAGAGTACCTCGTTGTGGGGATCCTGTTCCAACCTCTCTTCCGCCCAAGTTAATTGTTCGTCTGCTCGTTCCAGTGACCGAATCAGCTCTTGGTTCGCGTTCCGAAGTGTATCCAGTGCCCGAAGAGCATCCGTGAGCGCAAATTTCGCAAGAGAAAGTTCAGTGTTAGGAGCCATAATGCGACAAGTCATCGTCCTTTTACATATGGTAAGCGTCAATTTTTAAGAGATCCGTTGCGGCGGTATTTCTAGCCAATCAGCGATCAGACAATGGACCGATAAGAAATGGGTAAATATGTGCGTTGATTAAGCAATTCTATATTAAAATATTTGTATATCATATGGCACCATATCCACCACCACCACCAGGAGCAGCGGCGGCAGAACATCTACCACCACCACCAGCAGCGGCACCACCAACCCTACTTACTGTCCGGGGTTTAACTACCATGGTTACTTATATACGTAATCAACTACACGCGCAGGGTTATGGTAATGGTCTTGATGCAATGGTTGCTGATATGAGAATATTAGCCATTGTAACAGAATACATTAGACCTCCGTTAGATGGTAAGATCGCTGAGAGGAGCACTGAAGGTATACCTCTTGATAATAGAACTACTTATAATGAACTGCTAGCGATGCCTGGCGTATTACCTAATTCTGACACAACTGTTGTTGATGTATTGTTTAATGGAGCGCCTCAACCAGTTGTTGCGGGAGGAAAGCGTGGTAGAAAAACGTACCGCAAAAAAAGAAAGAATAAGTCACGAAAACGTGCGAAGTCCCGGTATTTCTAGCCAATCAGATGCGGGGTATTTCTAGCCAATCAGCGATGAGCCAATCAGAATCCAGGGAATTCTAGCCAATCAGCGATGAGCCAAAGAGCGATGAGCCAATCAGCGATGA
>Ga0078894_10000961_pt1 | contig 20752 bp, 29 predicted proteins | sample LauGreSu1BDMLBSD_2_FD_67506 | JGI IMG/M metagenome (GOLD analysis project Ga0078894, IMG submission 67506) | Freshwater lake microbial communities from Lake Michigan, USA - Su13.BD.MLB.SD (version 4) (version 4) | ecosystem: Environmental > Aquatic > Freshwater > Lake | place: Lake Michigan... | reverse complement strand
GTTGGCCGAGGCATACCCACCATGTCTTTGGGTGGAGCTACCACCACAACCACCCTGGTAGGAAATACCTTTACGTCTTCCGGAATCACCTTTAATGGGAATACACTGTCGTTGGGTACTGCATTGACCACTGTGAATGTAGGGCAAGCCACCACAACTACCACATTGCTAGGGTCGTTTACCGCCGCCGGCATCTCCTTCAACGCTACAGGCATTTCCGTTGGTCGAGGCATACCCACCATGTCTTTGGGCGGAGCCACCACCACGACCATCCTTTTAGGAAATACATTTACTTCTTCGGGAGTTTCTTTTAACGACACCACTTTGAATGTTGGAACTGCATTGACCACCGTGAATGTAGGACAAGCAACTACAACTACAATATTGCTAGGGTCTACTTTTACCGCCGCCGGAATTTCCTTTAACGTTTCAGGCATTTCTATAGGCAGAGGCATACCTACCATGTTGTTGGGCGGAGCCACCACCACAACCACTCTGTTAGGAAATACCTTTAATTCTTCGGGAGTTTCTTTTAACGACACCACATTGAATGTTGGAACTGCAATGACCACTGTTAACCTAGGACAAGCAACGACGACTACAATATTGCTAGGGTCTACTTTTACCACCGCCGGCATCTCTTTCAATGCTGCAGGTATTTCAGTTGGCCGAGGCATACCTACGATGTTTTTGGGAGGAGCCACCACCACGACAACCCTGTTAGGGAATACCTTTACTTCTTCCGGAATCACTTTTAATGGGAATACATTGTCCTTGGGTACGGCATTGACGACGGTGAATGTAGGACAAGCAACCACGACAACAACGTTAAATGGAACAGTCATTTTAAGTAATACGCCTACAGAAAATACTCATGCGGCGACAAAGTTCTACATAGATAAATTGGTCAACCCTATTGGAACTATTATCTTGTATGCAGCGTCCGTAACACCTCCTACAGGGTATGAATTTTGTGATGGAACGTTTTATTCAACTACGGGTACATATGCTGCCTTATATGGTGTTATTGGAACCGTATACGGTTCGGGATCAGGCAGTTTTGCAGTTCCTGATTTACGTAATAGATTTCCATTAGGTGCGGCGACTACGGCATCTATGTCTACCACAACAGGAGGTACTTATTATATTCAGACTACCCACATGCCTCAACATTCACACGAGCTTACTTATACTTACAAGTATGATAGTATAACAACAGTTCAATTACAAGCGGGTGGTTCGTCTGAAGAAATAAATACAATTACACAGACTTCTTCTCAATTTCAGCAAACGTCTGAATCCGTACAACAAGCGGATACAACTCAAGTTGGTGGGAATGGTACATTTCTTCCACCGTATAATACTGTCCAGTACGTCATTCGTTATGCAATTATTTGATGGTAGACTGCTTCCAGTTGAGATACCACTTGTTCAAACCACACTTTTTGGCGACCAATCAACGTGGTAGAGACATCGTCCAATTTCCAGTAAATGGTATTTATCCACGATGTATTGATTTTATCCAAGACCCATGCTGTATACTCTTCTTCGGTACATTGAAAGGGAGGATACAAATATCCTACTCTTTCGTCAAAGACTTGTAAAAAGATTCCCTTGTATTTTCCATCTGCTGTTTGCTGAAACGTTCCATCTGCACGGAACGCTTCTTCCGATTCATATTCTACAAATCGTGTCTCCAAAAAATCACAAGCATCCAAATTACACACTTCCATTTGAAGTTGACACTGAATCCAGTATTCTTTTTTAGGATTACCAGTAATGACCCGACTAAATGGGTTTTTAATTTCTAGCAATCGGCCGTACAAGGGAGACGATTCCAAGACATTGATTCCATCGGGGGATGCTGCCAAAAAGGCATGGCGAGGATGAAGTATACAGCCGAATCCTCCTACCTGGGTTTGGTATGTATACTCGTAGTATTGAATAGAAAGCGGTTCATACTTGACTCCCCAATGACGCGGTCCTTCAAAATTCGTATCTTCATGCAGTACATGCGGTTGTTGTTTGGACTTGACCAATTCACGAATGGCGGCCTCCGTTCCTAACGCTTTATGTGCCACACTGGCCGTAATAAGTTTATGGCGAAAGGCATGCCAATCCACCGACCGCTGGTCAGGCTGCGGGATAGACCGTAAATAGGCAAGTGTGTCACTTACGTTGGTCAACGGAGGTAGAAAATACGACGTACGGCCACGTGTACACATCAAGAGAGCGTATTTGTAGACTTCATCGGACACCTCTTGGTTGTCCAGTACACTTTTGACATGATGAAGCATGTCCGTTAAAAAGGTTTCTTGAGGAAGGTCCTCTTGATGATGGTCAATATATTCGTTCATCAATTCCAAGACACCATCTACTTCCATCTCTACCATATCTAGTATACACCTAGCTTATCTTTCAATTTAAATAATATTCATTCGTCTCAATAAATAGCTAAAGGGTCCAATAGGTTTATTTTCTCGGACATTCTGAAGTTGAGTGTTTATGACTTTGACGAAAGAAACGTCATTCACATGCATCCAAGCAGAGTAGGCAGCAAAGAGGACCAGGGTAGCGTATACATCTTTTGTTCCATAGGGAGCATTACGCACTCTCCACAACGGAATGATTTTAATAAAAAAGTTTACAATACAAAACATCAAAATGTAGTCATACGAATAATACACCATGGCACCTATGAAAATTAGATTTCCAGTCAATCCAAACAAAAGAGCACCTTTGGGATTGTAAGAAACAAGTTTTAGTTCATACAAAATGTACCATGCTAAAATCCAATTGGACAAGGTAATATCAAAACGTTCCAACATACAGTATACCTATTAAAAAAACAAAATTGATATACAACTATATCCTTGAAATGATGTAGTTATGGCACTTACCACCAAACCATGTCTGTATACTCCTGAATGGCGAGAGAATGTATACGTGGATGTGTGTCCATTTGAACGAGGTCAGCGCCGAGAAACTCCCTATGTGTGCAAATGTCGGCACAAGGCAGACACCTTTTACACGTGGTCCGAGTTTCATGCCCACATCAAGCACAAGTATCATACCACCTGGCTACAGAATTACGAGTCAACCATTCGGGATGATGTGACCTTGTTGAACAAGGAGAACCGGGAACTCAAACGGGAGAATGCCATTCTTCATGCCAAGGTGGAAAAGTTGGAGGCGCGTATACACAAGTTGGACCGGGAAGTGTTTCATGATGCCGAATAAAAAATTGAATAGATTTGTCTTCTGTCTTACCTTTATAAAACATGGACGTATGGTATTCCGAAGCGGCTACGGCCATTGCCGAGTTTTTGAATGGGTATGGGTTCCCTCTTCACAGGGACAGGTCGCTCCGACAACACGACTGGTGGCCGACGTTGGAAGACGCCATGCACACTCTCCTTACGGACCATTTTAAACAAAAACACATAACCATTGTGCTAGACCCGATTCATTTGGATTGGTTGATTCGCCGGGCCCGGTCCAGAAGGTCCTCCGTCAAAGGTCTATCCCCTCAAGACATGGTCCTTTACGATATCATGGACGTGGTCGGATACTACAATATGCCGGCGGCCGACAATCCGCCACTAGGATACATCATCCCCGAATCATTTTCGCTTTGATTTCAACATAAAAACATTGACCTTCTTTGGTTTATACATCAGCGTATCAGCAGGAAGAGGAACCTGGGGTATTTGTTCTACATCTTCTTTTTTTTCAGTAAGATGGTAGACACACTCGGCAACATAATTGTCAAACGCGACTTGTAAATTACCGCTCATTTTATGCTCAAACAATTTAGCAGTCAACTCCAAGATTTGACTCTGATACGGAGCCGTATCTATTTTGGGTTTTTCGTACTGAATTCGTTTTTGAATCAAGTATTTATACGTAGCATCATCCATATTTCTAGAGTATACCTTATTCTGTCGTTTTATACCCATACGGCAGGAGGTACTAAGGGAGACCATGTACTAAATCCAACATGAACGGCAATGATAGAAGCGTTCCATGTGCTCAAGTTGACCGTGCAATTGGTGCAATTGTAAAACGTTTCGTTCATGTTACTGACCGAGGCAACATTCCATCCTACAATGTCCGTGTTAAATGAGGTACAGTTTTTAAAAGTACGGTACATGGTCGCAATCTGTGTACTGTTGTTCAACTGAAATACAAGGGGGTTAAATGCTGTACAATCTTGAAAGGTTTGGCTCATGGAAGTAGCACTCGGTATACTCCAGTTTAAATAAGGAGGGTTGAAGAGTATACATCCATAAAACATTTTTTCCATGGACGTTAAATGAGTCAGGTTCCAATTCATGTACACGGGAGAAAACTCTGTACAATCCTGAAACATCTGATACCCTGTCGTATTGGGTAAAATGGTAGGAGCTGTATCCGAAATGGATAAATTTTTCAACGAATAAAATTGGCTTCCTGCACGAGACAGAGGGATATTTCCAAAAGAGGTGATATTGATGTTGGAACAATAGGTGTTGTACCATGTATACACGGATGATTCAGGAAGGTCTGTGTTGTAAAAGGAAAATCCATCTGAATTGTCGGTGAACATATATTTGTAGTGAATCTGAATGACATAGGAAGGAGAGTGGTCCAAGACCTCGGCTGTATACGTAAAGGCCGATGCATTCAAAAGAGGTAGATGGTTCAGAATGTCTTGGGGAGTAATGGCTTGGTTGACTAGAATAGTATACTCTACCGTCCCCTGTGCATAAGGTACGCTGTTACATTCATCTCCATAATTACAAATAGTATACAGTTGGGTTTTTCCGTTGGTCAACAAATACTTGACTGTATAATTGGGTAAATCCTTGCGATAAGGAGGCGTAAAGTACAGTGATTCTTTGTAAAGTAATACGTTTCGTCTATTACGGATGCGTTCCGACGAAGAATTGGCTTGAAACTCCGACATAGTCTATCTATAGATTTGAAATAAAATTGATATTCATTCTTATCGGGAATAAGAATGAATCATGAAGAAGGCACGAACGGAGAAAAAGGAAGCCAAAAAGCAGATGAAAAAGAGTCTTCACAAGGGAGAATGGACACCTTTACCGATTCAACCTTTGGAACAGTTGGAACAGTCGGAACCCATTCCCAAACCAGTACGATTCAACTGGGCAGATGAAGTTTAACCGGTAGACCCAAATCCACCTTCGCCCCGAACCGTATCACTCAATACATCTACCATATGAATGGTCATGGGCTCCAACGTAGGCGTACACACTTGTACAAGACGCTGGAATTTTTTTATGGAATACGTCCCGTCAAAGCATGCAATCATAGGACCGCGATATCCGCTGTCAATGATGCCTACGGAATTGGCCAACCGTAAAGGGGTATTGGAAATGGAAGACCGAGGGTATAAATAAAAGGCTGAAGGAATATCATTTTTGTAGAGGGCCAACTTGACTCCTAAATTGCACTTGGTTGTTCCCGAACAGTCAAGGTCCTCTAAACAGGGAAGGTCAAACCCTGCATCGGGATACGTTGTCTGTATCTGTAGGTTGTGGGCTGCTATTTTGGATGTATACAGGCCAATGATTTCAGGGTCATCCGAAAGAACTTTGACGTACAGCGTATACATACCGTCTACTTATAATAATTGTTTATATACATTTAAATACAACCTTTTAAGACTGGTATGACGGTTTGTTTAGGTATGATTGTCAAAGACGAGTCTCATGTCATCGTATCTACCTTGGAAAACATTCTCAAGTATATCAAGTTGGACTACTGGGTCATTTCCGATACAGGTTCGTCGGACAACACCAAAGAGCTCATTTACCAGTTTTTCAATGACCGGAAAATTCCTGGTGAACTCCTTCAGCATCCATGGGTAGATTTTTCCACCAACCGAAATCATGTGGTAAATTATGCCTATCAAAAGGCAGATTACATGTTGATGTTTGATGCAGATGACTCGTTTGTAGGGGACATGGTACTTCCTCCCGTATTGACGGAGGACGCTTATTTGCTTACGTTTGGTCAGGGGCTCACGTATACTCGCCCTACATTGTTCACTTTGAAAAAGCCATGGAAATATGTGGGGGTATTGCATGAGAGTTTGGAAGCAGCGGACAATTCCACACGAAAGGCTTTTTTAGTAGAAGGCAAGTATCATGTCGTCTCCGGCCGAACCGGGAATCGCAACAAGAATCCGCGAAAGTATCAGGATGACGCCGAACTGTTGGAACGAACCATTCTGACCGAGACGGACGAATCCATGAAAAACCGATACATTTATTATTGTGCTCAGAGCTACCGCGATTTCCAGGACAAGGAGAACGCATATCGTATGTACAAGCAGTTTTTAGAGTCCAATGGGTCCACGATGGAAAAATTCAATTCTTGCATAGAAATTGCTCGTTTATGCTTTGATTTGAACAAACCGGAAGAGGCCCAAACGTACTTGTGTCGGACGGTGACGTATGATTCGGAACGGATTGAAGGCATCATCATGTTAATAGAGAGACTGCATGCTCAAAAAAATCATTTGTTGATTAACGCTTTGTATCACAAGTGCAAAGGCTACAATCGTCGCCAGAGCCACAAGACGTTTTATATGCCAGAACTGTACGATTATGTACTAGAGGCATTTAATTCTGTCAGTGCACCTCAAGTCGGGGATGCCGCGTCAGGATACGAGTGCTGTAAAAAAGTCATCATGTATTCCAAGAATAAAACGAATGTGACTACTTGTTTGAGCAATCTGCCTGCATTCAAATCGTTCATTGACAAGGACCCTGCCTTCAAAGCATATCTGGAAACGAATTTCAAACAATAGTGTAGACACCATTCACCTTTTGCCATTTTGCATAAATGGACGGATTCGGCTTGTTTTTCAACACATCTTCCGTTTTGTAAACATTGTTTTTGGCATCAATGTAGTAGACAATTCCATTAAAATCTTCGGTCCATACCTCTAATTTGGTATGAGGAATGGACTGTTCTACGGTTGAAATCAATCCTAGCGGGGCGCCTTTGGAATGCGTTCCACAACAATCCCCGAGACCCTTTTTATGTCGCGTGCATCGTTCTCCGTTGGCGCGCCGAGCAATGCACAATTCATTGACAGGAACACTGTTTTTACTACGACGGCGTTTGACCATGTCATCAAAATTGGGAACCGGTATACTTTCTACGAGGGTTAGGAGAGTCGGGTCGGCACTGACGGCAAGTAGAACCGCTTCGCGGTAAGCGACCACTTTCGCATCCACTTTCTGAATCATGGCAGGGTCCATGGCATACGACTTTCCGGTGAGAAGAAATGAATCAATTTATTTATGTTTACGTAAATAACATAAATAGTTTATGTTAAAACGTCTATGTCAGTCGCAGAGATAAAGGATAGAATTGACCGAATGTCCAAGTCGCAACACATTGAATTGGCCCGTATACTGATTCGGGAACATCATGTAAATTATGACGAGAACAAGAATGGAATCTTTATCAACATGACCGAACTCACCCCTGCCACGATGACTCGTATTAAAAAGTTTTTACAATACATTGATTTACAAGAGGAGAACATTTCGCATGTAGAGCGAGAGATGAATGGGCTTAAAGATACATTTTTTAAATCAGAGTAAGGACATGGACATATTTGCTTTTACCAAAGCAAATATTTCAAGAATGCACGACGCCACACTAGACTCGTGTTTGTCGCGATTGGAGGGTCGTCCCTATTGGTTGGTATTGGATAGAATCTGTTATCATCTTTATGAGACACCCGAGTATATTGTGTATCGGAATCGGCCTGTTCCTGCTGAGTTGACTCCTGCCTTTGCATCCTATTTTCATGTGGTCAACGTAGACAAGCCATTGTATTCTATTTCGTCCTATTTACATGCAGACTTGTGTTCTATGGCAGTATCCATGCACCTCCCCACTGGAACAAAACCGTCCATGTACGCGCAAATCAAGGCCAAAATCGGGCTTCATGAAGAGGTTGTAAAAAAATTGATTCGGGATAAATCCAGTATCCATTAAGTATCATGGCTCTCTTTCTGAATGGCGTGTCGGATGACCTCGCTACCTCCCTCAACCTCGGCAACCCGAAGGTCAATGCGAGTGGAGGCAAAAACATTCCAATGTTCAACAAACATGCTCGCTCTATCATGAAATTCTCCACGCCGAAGATGCTCACGTGGGGTGTGAACGAAAACGATTTTGACGGAACCGGTAAGAAGAGCTACGACATGAGTCTTCAGTTTCCTTCGCCCGAGTATTCCAATCCGGAAGCGACGGCGTTCTTGGACAATCTCAAGCGGTTTCAGGACTTGGTGCTTCAGGAGGCAGAGACCAATGCAAAGAAGTGGTTTGGCAAGCCCCACACGAAGGACGTGGTTCATGCTCTCTGGTCGCCTCTTCTTCGCTATCCGAAGAACAAGGAGACGGAAGAGGTGGATTACACCAAGGCTCCCTCGCTTCGTGTCAAGATTCCCTTTTGGGACGGTAAGTTTAACGTAGAGATTTATGACACTGCCGGCGCACTCGTCTTCCCCAAGGAGGACGGAAACATTTGCATGGCAGTTCCCAAGGGGTCGGAAGTGACTACCCTGATTCAGGCGGGTGGTATTTGGTTTGCAGGTGGCAAGTTTGGTATTACACTTCGGCCGATTCAGATTGTGGTCAAGCCAAAGCCTCAGCTTCAGACGGGGGTGTGTCATCTTCTGATGCCAACGAGCTCTGAGTCAACGGAGACGAAAGCGGTTCTTCCAGAGGACCCAACGGCGGTAGAGTCAGATGAAGACCCGGAGCGTGAGTATTCGGCACCAGCTCCTGCAGTGGAAGGTGCACCGGAGGCGCCTCCTCCACCGGTAAAGGGTCGGAAGAAGGTTGTAAAGCAGGATGCATAGAAATCTTCTGTAGTTCCTCATATTCCACTACATATTCAAATAGTTTCACGATGGAATCGCATACATCTTTTTTATACTGGAGATAGGCTTTCAGTTTAGTTCGGACGGACGGCAACAACAAAGGAACATCTTCCGGAGAAACCATAAGAAGCGAATGAAGAATGGACTGAAGTTCGTGTTTTTTATCTTCCATGGAATGTTTGTATCGTTTTAAAGCAATGGCATAATTGACCAGAACCGAATCCGAATCCTCTTGGGATAAAAGTTCTGAAGTATACTCCCGAATGAAAATAGGATTGGTATGAATGTGGTCGTATAGTCCATTCATGTTCTGTATACATTCTTCCATGGGGTTGCACTCCAGTAAATGAGTCACATATGAATACATGTGCATCCACAAGACACCTTGTTTAACAATCATTTGAATATCGGGCAACGAGGTATGATGTTTTAATTTATCATACATGTTCAGAGAAATGGTATTCGCGACTTGATTGCATTTTTCAAGATTCCAATCACTCATACTAGTATTTTACATATTAAATTGAATTAACAAACGTTGGTAGAAATGAGTATATGGAGGATTGGTGGGACGCTAAGCCGTCCGTTCCGGAGACAAAAAACATGTCCAATTGTCAGTTGTGTTGTTCCGAGTTGCGACAATCCGAAGACGGTTTTTACACATGTTCCAATTCAAAGTGTAGCGTGGTCGACATGCGATACATTGATTATGCTCCCGAATGGAACTACTATGGAGAAGAGACCTCGGTCAACCCCATTCGTTGTGGGGCTCCCATCAACCCTCTTCTTCAAGAATCCTCCATCGGCTGTAAGGTATTGTGTCATGGACCTACTTCATTCAAAATGCTAAAGATTGCACGCTATGCCGATTGGCACTCCATGCCCTACAAGGAAAAGATTCAATATGATGATTTCCAACATATTGCCATCATGGCCGGCAATGCCTCCATGTCCAAAATGATTGTGAACGAAGCCTGCACGTATTACAAGATGATTTCCGAACATCAGTCGTTTCGTGGACTAAATCGCGACGGTATCATTGCGGCTTCCATTTACATTGTATGTCGTATCAAAAACATTCCTCGCACTCCCAAGGAAATTGCTAAAATATTCAACTTGAATTCTACCAGTGCTACACGCGGTTGTAAAAACGCCATGACCATCATCAACGAGCTGGAAAAGGACAATCCTACGGAAGACAAGACTCATTATTCTGTCACCAGTCCGTCCTCGTTCATTGAACGATTTTGTAGCTTGTTGTCCATCAATGCCGAGTTGACACAACTGGCCATGTTCATCGCGAAGAAAATCATTCACAACAACATTGTTCCTGAAAATACACCTCATGCAGTGGCCGCAGGCATCATTTATCTCATGTCAGTAGAGTTTAAATTGAAGATAACACCGCGACACATTCATGAAATCAGTGATACAAGTGAAGTGACCATCTCCAAGTGCTATAAAAAGATGGATGCCGTGAAACATCAATTGATTCCTGCGATGCTCTACTCTAAATATTCATAATCAGACTGGATTCACGCACTGCGATAAAGTAGAATAGGACTTGGAGGAACACTGTGATTTATCTACTTGAACACATTGACGTACGCCTTTCCATTCTCCTGCATAACAAAAATGCGGCTCTTCCGGTGTAGGAGGCGGCTTATCCACTTTATTGACCGTTAATTTTTTACCAATATTAGCTTCCGGGTCAGGGGGTTCCAACTGACTTGATTTGTTTACCAAGAGCTGTATACTTAGTTTGGTGACTTCCAGTATCTTGGCAAATAAAGGAAAATAAGGGCGCAATAAAAAATAAATACCCACCAACACCAGTATACCGACCGTCCATTTGGCGTAGGTCATGTAAGGTGTCGGCGGTGGAAGAATGAACGGCTCTGGATTCATATACATTAGTCATATAAAAATAACGCCCGTATACTCGGTAATGGACCAGGTATTGTCAGTACTATCTAGGTGGGAAGGCGAGTTTGACACCGACAACGTGTACCAGTTGACTCTATTACGCCATCAACATCCTTCCGAATTTATTCCTGTGGCGCATCCAATTCACCGAAATACAGGTGTTCATGTGCATGATGTACTCATCAACCACTCCAATGAACTTTTGGTAGAAGAACTCGTACACTCCGAGTTGTCCTTAGAACAACAACGAGAACTTTTTCGCGTCCATTACCAAGAGCCACCTCTTTCCATCAGTATACGTTATCGGCATGGATATTAATGTATATAGGAAATGTATGGGAAATTGTTTGTCCACCCTCCGGCCTCCAAAAAAAATAAAGCGATAAAGTACATGTGGCTCTTTTTCGACAATCTCTCGCGCGAACATTGCATTTTCTTTCTTATTTTATCCATTTTTGCTTTTGCTGCCTTTGTCATTCTCCTTGGTATGGCCCTCTTTGCTAAAAATAAACTGTTGTATGTTGGAATGTCCTTGTCCCCTTTAATCGTGTATTACATTTATTTGTTGTTCTATTCCATGTGTGTAAATTCCCTGAAATAAGAGTCTACCATTTAGGTATATGAGCAAAGAATTAAAGATAGACCCTCACTTGTTTGAAACAAGTAAAAAGAAACAGAAACCTCCCTCACAAAAAACTCGCCGCAACAAGAGGGACACTCTTTCTGAAATACTTGCTGCTAGTTCAGGAAACGAGGTCACTGATATAGAGACCATTACGAATACACCTCCCTTAAAATCTATCTTAAAAAAGACCAAGTCCTTAGAACCAGAAAAAGAAAAGCATACCACTTCTTTTGGAAAAAAGAATGGAACCGTACGCATTTTTATCAAAGATAAAGATGCCTATACCAAGATAGAATCCGACAAGAAAAAACTAGCCAAACACAACATGACGCAAGTACGAAACTATTTGCGTACACGAAGGCTGTATACCGTAGGGTCCTCTGCACCCGACGACGTTTTGCGAACCATTTACGAAGATGCACATTTGACCGGCAACATAGAAAATACCAATTCCACTACACTGATGCAGAACTTTTTAAATGAGGATCAGAATTTGCCTTGAACTGTAATAGAGGAATCTATTCCGGGATAATTTCCGGCGAGTCCATTGTAGCTATCACGAATGGAATCCGACAGATTTCCCCAGGCATCCTGAATCATAAAAGGAAAGACGGACCCTCCTCGCCTGCGCTTGAACGTTCTACGGCGTTTGTTTCGCCTCATCCTTGTTTTTTTCATAGTATACTTCCATATTTTTTTGTGGAAGTATACTATGGCCTTTTACGACAAGTTATGCAAACCTGCTCAATTCTACCTTTTGATTTCACTTGTTTCCTACAGCATTATTTTGCTCCAAAATTTGACTTCCCCAAATGAGTTTTGTTTAGGATCTTATTCATGTGTCAACGAGAATAAACCTCTCATCATGGTTGGTCAATTGATTTACATTGCTTTCTGGACGTGGTTGCTGAACATCATTTGTAAAATCAACACCAACATCAGTTGGTTCATTGTTCTTCTTCCGTTTGTTCTCTTTTTTGTCATTTTACTCGCCATCCTCTTCAACTAAACCAAACGGTCCAGTATACAGGATATCCATGAGCATTGACCCCATAGACTAATTTGGTAGGAATTTGCATGGCATCGGCTTCTATCAGACGAGGACAGGTAAAATAAGAATAGTAGGCGATATAATGATATCCTTCTGCCTGTTCAAACATGTATACATGTTCCAATGGACCTAATTGCAAGTATTCTAACCGTTGAACCACCAAGGCATACGGGTCTTCTGAAAAGAAGAAAAAGCATACCATTCTACTTTTTCTAGAGGGAAAGATAAAGTAGAACAAACGTATACTTAACAGGCTAGAATGGCTTCATTGTTTGTGATACCATCCCAAGTAACCGAGTTGGTAATGGCCCATTTTTTCTTTTTGCAGGCAGCATTGGCATTGGTAGAAGCATATTCACTGGATTCTGACGTAATGTCCAAAGGAGGAATGTCGGAATACAGAGAATCAGGTGCTATACATTCGGTTCCGTCAAAGGTAAAAAAGTCCGGGCATTGATTGGTCGTAGGTGGGAAGACTACGGTTTTCCTAGAGGTTGCATACGTTATCAAGGACAAACAAATGACCAAGACAAGAAACATGGCACCTATTATTTTTTGTTGAACCACTCCAAATTCCATAGTATATAGTATTATTTTTTATGTATACTATATAATATGCAAGCGAATGGACGAGTCAATATCCTCCATCCTCCCAACCCGATGACCCTTTATGATAAGCCTCAATATGTATCCAATTATGCCGATGCTATGAAAGGGAACTGGGAAAACACTTTGTTGTCCCGGTCCTTCTTTTCTGTAGAAAATCAACAAATCATTCAGAATGGAATTCGTGCAGGGGTCTACGAACAATCCAACAAAAGTTATGTCGTTGCTCAACAATCGGACACCCAATTGAAAATGATCATGCGAGGTATCTTTTTAGAACATTCTACCAATCAACCGACTCGCATCACGGAACAAATTCAAGCGTTGAACGAACGAGTCATTCGCTATTGTATTCCTAAAGTATACTCCGAAGCCAAGGCATACTTGATTTATTTGAGGGACGCAAGCACACTCGCCGTCCCCTTGGCTACCCCTATATATCATTCTACCAAACAAACCCTGGAACTCAAACCTTTTTTTTAACATCTATAAGTAATGAATTATACTACACAAAAAATCAATTTGGAAAGGGAATTTACCAGAGAATTGAATGTTGCTAAACAAATCTATGCCGAATCCACAATTCAAAGGGATGGTCGTATTGACCAACAACTAGAAGACGTACGTGGTATACTTGGACAAATGGAACGACTGCAGACGGACATTGCCGATGACATTGAAACCAACACACAAACCATTCAATCCATAGTACAAACAAACACAATAACGGTTCCTCAAGTAAACCAAAATCCCTCTTTTACCGCCAAACAGATGATGCAGGATGCTCAATCTCTTTATGACCAACATCGCATTTTACTCTTCCTTAAGGTGTGTATCGTTCTTCTTATTTTAGTCAAAGGGAACGACGTGTACGCGGACTATAAATTAATATTTGTGGGTGGGTCGTTGGCGTGTATATTTGTGTATTTTATGTTTATGGTGTTTTACCGATAAAAAAGCGTGTAGTCGTTGCGTAGCCGATCGTGTAGAGAACTCCTGTAGGTGGGGTTAGACAATCTTAGGGACTACCTTGGTGTAGGACTCGTTGCGAGGCCGGTCCTGGCGATTGGAGAGATGCACGGTGTAGGAGACGCGGTCCGCCATGAACGAGGCGTATCCGTATCGTTCAATCTCGGCAATGAACTTTTCCATTTCCGTAGTTCGGCCAAGCACTTCCACGTTTGCCGTCTTGTAGCGTTTACCACTCACCGTCTTTTCCGGTCCAAAGTGGACCATGACGGTTGCACCAAAGGTCGTCGCAAAATACTCCTCCATGGCATCCACCGACACACCAGGCTGAACGGAACCAAGAAAGAGAGACATGGGAACTAACACGTATATTTCTTAGGACAAATTCTATTTCAATTTTTTAAGAGTGGAAGCAGAATCAACAACAAACACAAAATATCGGATTCCATGGTTACTGCAGGGCTCCAAATCTCCTTGTACTCACGGTTATGTCTCTGAATTAACGGTTCGGGATTGATGAATAAATTGGTATGCAAATGTGTCAAGGACACGGTAGGTGGAGAAAAGGCACTTGTATACGTAAACAGAAGCGTCATCAACGTATCTTGATGTAGAAAGGACGAAATGACCTCGCACACATCCTGTGGCAAATCCAGGGGAACAACCACATGAAACGTTCGTTGAATGGTCAAATGCAGGGTGTCCATGGTCGGCTGTGTCCATGTATACACACCCGCCACTCCGAAATGGTCTTGTAGCGTTTTTGTTCCGATGGCATGGTGAAACTTGGTAGATACGGACAACATCCGTCGTTGAAACATTTCCATTCATTGTCTCGGTAAAGAGCAGGCTAGTTCAATTTTAAAGGAATCCACTTTTTAAATTTATCATTCCATTTGCATTCCATCTTGTGCTCCAACTCCGTGTGAAATAATGCGTTCATCATTTCACTGCGTTTCAACGTATCAATACAGGCATACGATAAAAATTCATCTTTATCATGCACCGTATAAATATCACTTTTTCCTGTAGAACGAACCGTATACACATTGGCTTTGACCGGCTTCATCCAATGATAGACGATGTTGGGCGTCACTACCTTGATACTATAGAGGGGATAATCGGGAGTAAATGTCGTGGGGGTAGGAGACATGAGCGGAAGCATGAGTGTATACTCGGAAGGCTGAACATATAAATACAACATTTCATTCAAGCGGTTCCACTTGGATAAAATGTCGTCTTTCACCTCTTCTCCCTTGTAATAAAACATATCATAAAGAAGAATGTATTTTTTTTGTTGATAGTATACTATCGTTCCCAAGACAATGGTTCCTTTCAGTTCCGGGTCAAACTGAATGGAAAGGGGATTTTTATTTCGGCGGTGAATGTCCACCATATGACAAGTGTCGGTAAACCATACATAGCATTGTTTACCGAACGGTTGGGCAATGTAGACACCTGGACCCGGGTCCTTGTAGACCATCTTTTCATGGGTTCTTACAAAAGGGGGGAATTCCATAGGGTATCTAGGGGAAAACGGTTTATACCTTTTTGAAATGTTCTAACACACTGTCGACTTCGGGTTCTTTGATTTCAGCTAGTTTTTTATCGCGAAACGCAACCGCATCATGGGTGATGGGGGTGGTCAGATTGACGGTCAAATAATTGTACAAGTGATGTATGCAGAGAAGAACAATCACAGTAATGACGGCGGTATACAGGATGTTCCACATACAATACCAGGCATAGAAAGATTGTTGGGTTTGGACGAAAAGGAAGGTCGGGAACGAGAACTCCGTCATTCACCTTTTCTTAAAGACGGTTAGCGAAGTTTCCTGAACCCTCAGCCTCCTCTTCGGGTGCGGTTGCGATATTTACGGTAGTGATGAGTTTTCTTGTTTACATGGACACGACGAGAGCGTCTGTGAATCCTTCCCGTAGCGTCCCCCTTCATAGGGGGAGCATTCTGAGCACTCTGAGCCTTCTGAGCACTCATCAAAGCATTCGCCCGCCCTTCTGGGGAAAGTAAATCTACCAGTGGTGTTTTTCTTGCAGTTTGAAGTGGAACTATTTTTGCCGCAGGTATAGAAATTTCTCTCTTCGCATATGACTCTGCAAAAGTTTCTGTAAACACAACTAGCGCACCTTTATGTATTGCTCGTGTTCCAGCATACTCATACAATCTGGTCAAAAGCAAAACGTTTAATTCTACTGAAGTGTCAAATATTTTAGCGGCGAGTGTAAAAGACATAGGGGGTTTTTGACGATTCAACATACACATAGTTAAATCAGAACCTACACTTGATACAACTGACTCCGTATATTTACTGTTAAGTGTGAATTGAGTACAGTCTATTAATCCTTTGGCAATTGTTGTTCTTTCTTCAACGCCTATATCTGTAATGTGTCTTTGTGCGCATAACGTGGTTATTCCATCGGTTAACCATTTAAATAAATGTTTATCATCTTTCACTGCACTCTCAACCTGTTCTTCACAACATCTTGCTACTCCTTCCGGACAACTAGAAAAATCTGTACGCTGTCTCCCCGGACGCGACTTTGATGGTGCATCTGATGTAGCATTAAAAACATTTAAAGATGTAGCCTTTTTTGCCCCTCGTAAAATACACCTTGCAACGATACATATCATTGCCTGGTCTAGTCCTTCAGGAACCATATTACGAAACGCATACTCTCCACCACCATTGAATACAAAAAAAATATCTGATGAAATTATTCCTCGAACATATAAACGTACCATTTCCTCAATCTGTTTTTTTGTAAATCCTGGTGGTAATGTTCCACCATCTATTGCTAAAACTGCACTTAACAGTCCACCACCACCACGTGCATGATTCCATGCTTTTGATGAAAAAAAGGTATTATGACCTGTAAATTGACCCATTATTTCCTGAAAGGGTTCAACCAATTCCTCTTGGTAGGAAAATTCAGCCACAAATGACTCTGCTTCTGATTGGCTATACATTTTTATATCACGTATTAATGTAGCATCAATTGCATGTCCACCTTCATTATCACCTTGTCTTTTAACTCCTTGAGATGCATGTTTCGCATGGTCAATACCTAGTTGGGTTGCTAGTTCTACTGCTCTACAAAATGCAAGTGCTTGAGTGCTCCCTACTTCTTCTCCTGATTGACGCATATTTAGATAGTGACTACATTCACTTTTTTCAAGGAATCCTCTCACTAATAATGATCCCATGGTGAAATTTTTTGCTGTATAAAGTAACTCCCTAACGTGGGCTTCCGAACTCCCCATCTCAACGGCAAGTATTTGTTCTTCAAATACTGCAAATTCCTCATTAAATATTCTTTCAAGGGTTGGAGGGACACGAATAAGTCTATCTATGGGAGGACCCTTTATAGCGGCAGCCTTGGGTTGATGCGACGAACTTGCTGAGGCTCCTACATCCTGTTTTGCCGCTTTTGCCTTGGGTTGATGCGACGAACTTGCTGAAGCTCCTACATCCTGTTTTGCCGCTTTTGCCTTTGGCGGTGGACCTGCTGCCTTTGCCTTTGGCGGTGGACCTGCTGCTTTTGCATTTCTTTTAACAAACGCTTCAACTGCTTTAATAGCTTCATCTATTTCTTCACGTTCACCCGGAGCATACCGTTTCCTACTTGCTCGTTTCTCTGCCATAAAATAGTGGAATATTTAATTGCGCTGGGTGCGTCTGTTATACTTACGGTTTTGACGAGTCTTCTTCCTCTTGTTCAACAAAACACGGTACCGACGAGAACCGCCCTCTGCTGGCAAAGCTTGTTGTTCTTTTGTTTTCTCTTCTACTGACAAGCGTTGTTTTTCTGTTTTCTCTTCTACTGACAAGTCTTGTTGTTTTTCTGTTTTCTCTTCTACTGACAAGTCTTGTTGTTTTTCTGTTTTCTCTTCTACTGACAAGTCTTGTTGTTTTTCTGTTTTCTCTTTTGCTGGCCGTTCGGGAGAGTCTGGTAATCGTTCAACGCCTGTAGGGGAACCACTCCGTGGTTCTGGTTCTGTTGCTCTTGGCGGCGTCGAGAATCTTTGTTGTTCTGCTTCCAATTCATGTGTTTTTACTCTAGGATCATATGCGGTATATTCTTCAGGCAAGGTCTTCATATAGAAATATGCATCTAGTATATTATAAAATTCATCTTTGTCAATATATGTATAAAATCCCATGTAATTAATATTAATTTTAGTTTGAGTTGATAATCCTAAAATAACATCGTCCTCTTCTGAAAATGCTCCTCCTCGTTGGATGTGTTTAATTTGTTTTTTTACAGCATGTCTACTCCCTCCAGATGAAGCACCCATATCCTCATCAGAATCAGCATCATCTTTACTAGCAGCACCACCACCACCAGCACCTTTACCAGCACCTTTACCAGCACCTTTACCACCAGCACCTTTACCGCGACCTTTACCACGACCTTTACCAGCAGCACCAGCATCTTTGATTTTTTGATTCCACTTTGAAACAAATTGTTCTTGTTCGGCTGTTGACTCTGAACCGTGTATTACTACGGTGCGTTTGATTGATGTACCGTCTTCTAACGTATCATCTATAGTGAAGCTTTTAGGTTCCATTCTAATTACTTTTAGTTCACACTCAACAACAAAATTTCTTAGTGGTTGATTTAGTGGAGTTGGCTTGTAAGGAACAACCGCCACACATAGTTCTAGTTTTTCCTTGGAAGCTTCTTTAATAGCTTTCGCTCTTGTGTATTCATGACTAGCAGCGTCGACCGCAGATGCGTTGCCTACATGTCCAACCACTACTTGTACCAATCTAGCACTCAATTGTTTATTAGTTCGTAACTCAATTATTTTTTGACGAATCCCGAATTCTAACACGCGAGCTATATTTCTCATATCATCAATACCCGACCTATCACGTTCATCCATAAGACCCCTATGAACACATACTGCTGTAGCTTTTTGACGAGCACTAACATCATCCATACATACTTCATTATATTTGTCCAAGTACAGCCCTGCAAACAATTGCACACTTCCTTTAATCTTTCTTGCAACTTCAACACTTTTAGCATAGGCTTTAGAAATATTGCCTGTAAAATCACCAGTAGCAACACCTCCAGCAAGAAGACTCGGATTCGGTTCTCTTCCTTTCATTTCTGACAATCCTCGTTTATTTCCTCCTTTGGAAAACATACCTTCTAGAAACTCTAGTGTTATTGGGCTGTCTAGAGCCTTCATATGCTCTTCGGAAAACATCTTGGGCTTAAGTTTTTGCATATAGTCATCGTCGGTTAAAGCGCTATCAATAATACTATCCATTGTACCATCCAACATTCTCCTTGTCAACTCTGCTCTAAGACTTTTCCCCGAAGGTAGTTCACCCACAGAGCGGAGAACGTCGCGTCCCTTTTTATCCACACTGGTAGGAACGTTTCCTGTTGTTGCAGCAACTTGAAACGTTTGAACAGTCGGCAATAAAACTGCAGTTGCAATAGCTGGTGAAGCTACGCTATCAATCCAAAGTTCAAACAGTTGTTGTTTGGCGACATCTGACTCATATCCAAGAGTATCTAACTCCCTACTTAATATTAGGCCAAATATTTTTAATGCTTTTTGACCTCTAGAAATTGTTTCATTATCAAATTGCTCTGAACCTTTTTGGTTTCTTCCCGTTAAATCTCCTGAGGCTAAATTACATGTGCCATTACCAAATGTATAATTACTTCCACTAATAAACCATAAGTGAATTGCTGCAAGCCCTTGATAAACATCAGTGTCGTAAAATCCATTTAAAAAATATGGACCATGTTCTTGTACTGCATCCATACTCCCTGACGGAGTTCCATGCATGGCATGGTAACCCTTACAGACTCCAAGCTGATCAACATTATGAGCTATCGTTGTTCTCTCACCACGGGTAAAGTTATCTAGTCTTGCCAGACTATCAATTACAAAGAGTAGTCCATTTTCTGCATTGGCTACATCTGAACCGGGTTCTCTCATACCTATTCCAAGGTGTTGAAGCGATTCAAATAATCTTCTCCAGAAATATAGGAAGTTTAAAAAATCTGAATCTGGAAAACCCTTTATGGTTTCGCGGAAAAACATCGCATCTATTTCACTTGGACTAGCTTTTCCGGCGTATGTTTTTTCTAGACCGTCGTATATATCAAATTCATCCTCTTCCTCTTGACCCAATTTTTCTTCATACCCTTTCTCTTTTACATGTTGGGCATGAGTGACAAATTTGCTTTTTAGTTTCGCTTTACCACTCTTAATCGGTGGGGCCGCCTTTGCCGCCCCTTTATCCGAATAATAAGCTGCTGCAAAACGTTCTGTGCGATCCGTATGTTGTGGGTGCGTACTTCTGACATATTTACGAGGACCCCTCGCAACTTCACAAGCAGCTTCCTCCCAACGTTTATCTTTACCGCCCCCTAAAGAAGCAACATAGATGGCTCCACATCGAAACGCTTCGGGGTAAAGTGGTCCAAATTCCCTATTGGCACGACGACCTAAAAACTCAAAAGCAGCACCAAGACCTCCACCACCAAGACCTCCGCCAAGACCTCCACCACTACCAGCAAGACCTTTACCACCACTACCAGCAGCAAGACCTCCACCACCACCACCAAGACCTCCGCCACCTCCACCAGGAAAAGCAGGAGGAGCAGCAG
>Ga0078894_10000960_pt1 | contig 20753 bp, 28 predicted proteins | sample LauGreSu1BDMLBSD_2_FD_67506 | JGI IMG/M metagenome (GOLD analysis project Ga0078894, IMG submission 67506) | Freshwater lake microbial communities from Lake Michigan, USA - Su13.BD.MLB.SD (version 4) (version 4) | ecosystem: Environmental > Aquatic > Freshwater > Lake | place: Lake Michigan... | reverse complement strand
TATCGAAAACAAGGATGACAGAGCACTTTTTAAGGAGATGTATGACGAAAAGTTCGATAGGAAAACTCACAACGAGACAGACCCGGAGGGAGTAAGGAATGTTCCTTGTTTCTTCGGTGCTCTTTGTAGTCGTGATGAGTGCAACTTCAAGCATTACTGCAACATTAACTTCCGTAAGGAGATAAATAAGGAGTGGCGAAAGGTTGCACGCAAGGAAAACCGAGACAGGATATTGGCCGAGATGAAGACCAAATACAAGATTAGCGAGGAGGATATGGAGAAGCTCGCGAACTTGTAAAAAACAAACAGAAAAATGTCAAAACTTTAAGTTTTTGGCATTTTTTAATAAATATATTTAAGGATATCAATAATAAAGCCTTAAATATATTTTTGTATTAATTTAATAAAAACCGAATAAAAATTGAGTAGATTACTTTTATCATAATAATTACATACTGAAAAGGATGTCAACCACCATCAAAATGCGATTTTGCAAGATGCACAACTGTAGCCGCACTGAATGCAAGTATAAGCACGTAATAACCGATGAAATAGACCGAGAGCGAGTTAAGAATTTATTCGTCATGTTGTATGACGATGAAAAACACGCAGAAACGGATATTGAATATCGGGATGGACGTTGTTATTATGGCTTTCTATGTGGTCGCATTGAGTGTTTCAATACTCATTATTGCAACTACGAGTTTAGAGTTGAATTGAATAAGGAATGGAAGAAACTCATTAGAAATTCTGAAATCAAATCAACCTGTAAGCAGTCATGAAACGAGAACGCGCGAAGAAAAAGAAGAAGAAATGGCAAAAAAAATTTTTGTCATTTTTGTCATTATTTAAACATAACACACAATATATAAATAAAAAACAATGAAAATTTACACCAAAACAGGCGATAAAGGTATTACATCTTTATTTGATTGTTCTAAAATTTCTAAATCATCAGAATTAATAGATTTGATTGGAGATTTAGATGAATTGAATAGTTTTATTGGATTAATAACAAATCCTGAATTATTGCCTGAAATTCAAATTTGGATATTTGATATGAATACGATAATTGCAAATCCAAATCATAAATATACATTTGATAGTGATAATACAGTTCTAACAACTTTAGAGACAGAAATTGATAGAATTACAGAAAAATTACCAAAACTAACAAATTTTATATTACCATCTGGAAATATTCATGTTGTTCGCTCGATTTGCAGAAGATGCGAACGAAAATTAGTTGGTATTATGGATAAATATGAACATATCCCAGAACAATGTGTTAAATTTTTGAATAGATTGAGTGATTATTTCTTTACATTGGCGAGATATGATAATACAAATAATGAAGTCATTTATAGAAAGAGTTCAATATTGAAAAAAATAGAAGTTTAAGCCAAAAGTTCGATTTGTTCTTTTTCGGTCAATTTTGTTTTTCCTGTATAAACATAAGCTAATTTTTCTTTGATAAGGATAGACGAAAAACTATCAATATCATCAGGTTTAGAATAGATATCGGCAAGAACTCTGCCATATTTATCAAAATCATAACATTTAATATAAACTTCATAGCAATTAGAATTCAATTCATTTTTAATGGTTTTTTTATCAATATCGTTAATGGTTTTACCTGTAATCAAATTATAAATACGTTTCTTTGCATCCAATCCCAATTTTTTGTTTTCTTCACATTTGCTACGAGTTTCGCAAGTGTCAATATTATTCAATCTAACAATAATTTTAAAATATTCATCTTTAAATTTAATAATAGTTTTTATAGTATCTCCATCCGTAATATCAATAACCCTTGTCATACAATTCAAACCATCAAAACTAAAATATTTAGTATTGTCATCATTATAATTTTCCATTCTTACTATTATTATCGATAATAACCTTTAAACCCTTCAATATTTCTAAATGTAGCTACTGTAGTTTCTGGAGTTTCTGGAGGCGGAATTTGTGTAATTACGGGGGGAGAATTAGGATTAGCGGGAGTAGTAGGAATAAAAATAGGTTCTTGAGAATTATATTTTTGAAAATTGTTTCTAATTCTGACATTGCCAGAAATTAAATCATCGTTATCACTATAAACAGGGGAACGAACAAAAGGTTTATTATTATTACTTTTGACTTTAATAATAAAATCAATATATTCGGAAATTAGTTTATCTTCGTTTTCGGGATTTTTATTTATTAATTCTTGAGTATAATCGAAAGTTTTATTTAAAAAAGATGTTTCCATATTTCTATAAAATATATTTATATTTTTATTGATAACTTGTATATTTTGCCATATTGACTAGAAATTTAGCACTTTCATTATAAGTAGATTTTTTATTGTTATCATAATTATTCAAATCATCATTATTAGTTCCATATTTTTGAAAGTTATTATAAATAGCTATTTCTAGAGGATTTTTTAGCATACTTCCAAGTTGATTATTATTATTATTATTACCATCATGATTATTATAATCAGTAATTTTAATAACCAAATCAATATAATCACTAATAATTTTATCTTTATCAGCGGGTGTTTGGGATATTAGATTGCGTGCATTTTTATATGCATTGATTAATTCTGGTTTTGCCATTATTATTATCTAATATAACAGCATCTTTTTTTGCAGTTCTGTTAAATTTAAACCGGGATAAATATTATATTGTTGTTGTTCCTGTTGCAATGTTAAATCAGGTAATTGAAAAATCAACAATTGATTATTAATTAGATAATTATATAATGCATTAGAAACAAGAGTAATTTCAGCATCAGTTAGATGACTATCCCAAATAATAACATAACTCATAGCCCATTCGCTATTTTGAGTAAAATCAGAAGTTTTATTAATATTGATGGATAAAGAATTTGATGTTTTAATATAATTATCAGTATTTATATTTAATCCACAGCTATCATTATTAATAATAACGTTATGAGGTGAATTAGTATTTTTGGCACAAGTAATAACCCAAGAATTTATAGGATTAGTGGAAGGTACATATTTAGCAAATTCATAATTATCATATTCGATGACACCCGTTTTATTTTTATAATGTCCGTGGTAAAACTGATTATTATTATTGAAAGATTGAAGAATTTTATTATTATAATCTTTATTTGTTGATGTATATCTAGTTATAGAACAAATAGTAAAATTGGAATTAATCGAATTAGGTGGAAATTTTACATAACTATCGAGACCACCGTAAATAGTATTATTTTCAAATTTAATATTTTTCATATCAGTAATATTTCGTGAAACATTTCCGAGAAGGTCTGGTAAGATATTTAATTCTCTATTGTAACTTCCGGGAAAATACAAAGCCCACGGAGTTCTGACATTAAGAGCATCAAAATTATTATTAATAAATGGAGGAGGTTTATAAAGTCTTTCTACACACGACGGAAGATTTCGAGGATGATTATTATATAAAATTATGTCATTATCAGCAGGATTTCTAATATAAGCAGTCATAGCTGTAAAAATAAATTTTAAGATATTTTCAGGTAATCCAATATTCCAAACAAATAAATGAGATAATGCCCAATCACTATTTAAGGAAGGATTAGAAGATTTATTAATATTCAATTTACCGATAACTGCTTGAATATCAACATAATTATAACTATTATAATTAATATCATTGTTACCGATGTATGTAATGCCTTTAGTTTCATTTTCTTTAGTGCTATCATAAGAAACACAAGTAACAACCCATTCATTATTTAAATTATTTTTAGCGGTATAATCATTAGTTATTGAAGAATTATTAAATTGAACTATTCCAGCCGTTTTATTATTATGACCAAAAGAAGAAATAATATTATTAGGATTAACAATATTTAAAATAGTTCCATTATTACCATTACCATTACCATTATATTTAGAAATAACACAAATAGAATAGCGGGGGTATTTGATAATATCGGGAAAATTAATAAAACTATCTACATTACCATAGATATAAGGAATGGTTTTACGATTAACCACGTCTTCTTGATAAAAAACATTAGAAAAATTTGTATTATCGATATCATAATTTATATCATTGATAGACCGTATTTTAGAGACTATATTTTTATTTCTACAGACATCAAAGGCCCGAAAGCCAGTAATAAAAGCGGCATTATTAAAAATTGCATCCATTATTTATATTACTTTAATAAATAAACTATAGTTTTTTTTATTTATTTATTTGCATCAAGATAACGGGGGAAATTTTCGAAAACATTGATACAACTATCATATATTTTTTGGTCTATACTACTAATAGTTTTACTATTAGCTTTAAAATCAATTCTATTATTATTAACATAATTACGTCTGCATACTTCATACATCTTACAGTTATCAGTATTAGCTTTTACACCATTGACACCGTCGCATTTACACCATAAATAAGACTGATAAGCCTTATCAGTGTTTGTTATAGGTACATTAATCATTTCGTCGGAGAATGAACTCATCAAAGGATTGGGCATTTCATCTACTAAATTACAAATAGTTGCTTTATTAGCTTGATTATTTGTTTGTTCTTGAGCAGCGGTTAAAACATTCGTTGAGGGAACTTTTTGAACAACCTCGCTATTACTTAAATTATTTTCAAGATTTGCAACTTTATTTAAAATATTTGTAACACTATCATTAACATTAACATCAGTATTAGTATCGGTATTAGTATCGGTATTGGTATTAGTATTGGTATTGGTATTGGTATTGGTATTGGCATTGGCATTAGTATTGGTAGATAACTTAGAGACAAGTTTATTAGTTTCTGCTTGAATAAAATTTGATTTTACACTAAGAACTTTAACTTTATCATCGATAGTTAAAGAACCCATATCAAATATAATATTTTCACCGGTTATTAAATAATTGATTAGATTATCTGAAACTATTTTTAAGGCAGTATCACTCAGAGCAACATCCCATATTATAACATAACTCAAGGCAAAATCAGAAAATTCATTTATAATATTAGTATTATCAATTTTATTGATAGATAATTTAAGTCCGCCAACACCACCTTCTTTAACACCTAAAGGGACGCCATTAATAAAAACATTAGTCGGTGTTTGTCCTTTGCTACTAGCACAAGTAACGACCCAATCATTAACATTACCGGATATAGTTAAAGAATTATCAATTTTATATTCATTATTATAATAAACAACACCTCGTTTTCCAAATTGATGACCGTGAAGCCAATCATTTGTCGGTGAAGCATCTTTAGCGGTCAAAATACGTTTATTATTTGTATTGCCGGTATATCTAGTTATAGAACAAATAGTATATTCAGGTGAAATACTATTTTGACCCCATTCTATCGTGGTATTTATAGTTCCTGAAATAGAAGCTACATTCTTAGTAGCGCCAAAACCATTAATATTATTTTTAACAATTTGACCTGTAATTATAGCATTTCTATTATCTCTATTTAATAAATCTAATAATTTATTATCATCTGAAACATTACCAGCAAAATATGCACCCCATGGTTTATAAGTTTCAATTAATGCAATAAAATCAACCATAGAAGATGATTGAGGCGACAATGTTACGCTTGAACCATTAGTAGCAGGAGTAGCATTATTGTTATTATTATTATTGTTATTGTTATTATTATTATTGGTATTATTATCAGGAGGAGTATTATCAGAAGGAGTATTAGCAGCGGTAAGAACAGGAGAAGAAGAACTAGTAACATCGCCAGAAGAACCTGAAGGAGAATTATTTAATTCGTCATAAAAATCTTTAAGAATTTTTTGATAATCGTATTTAGGGTCTTTAGTTGAGCTATCTGTAAAATTCTCGATTGTAGTCGAAAAATATAATGCAAATATTGTAATTAGAACGATAAATACAAGTATTATAATTATAGAAAGTTTTATCATTTTCTATATATAAGAAATAAATTGATATTTGGTTTTTAAAAACGTCCGAATATTATTTTTATATTGATAATAAAAAATTGATATTATCATTTTAAATATGCCGATAAATCGATAATAATGAAAACCCGTTGTATAATTATATTATTAGTATTATTTTTGATTGCATATATTTTTACATATTTATTATTTAATTTTTTATCGGAATATTACAAACGAATATATATGTCATTTATGTCATTTTTATTGATAGTGGTAATTATAGATAGTTATTCATTATTAGATGAGTTAAATACGAGTAAGAAGGATAATGAAGAATTGCATAAATTATTGAATTTTCATTTGATAGAACAGAAGCGAATGCAGAAATTAATAAATATTTTGAAAACAAAAGATAGATATTATTAAATAAGAATGAAGATTTTTTTGATATTACCGATGCATTTATTTGAAAATAATAAATATTTGCAACAGATGGATAAAATTTATATAATAGAAGATTTTAGTAATTATCAGCACAAACAGAAGTTAATGTTACATCGCGCATCGATGAAATATTATTATGATAAAATTAGTAAAAATAATAAAAATGTAATATATATAGATTATTCGAATATTAATTATGATAAAATATGTATGGGATGTGATATTTATTTATTTGACCCTATTGATAAGCCTATAATTAAAAAACTATCGAAATATAATATAAAAATAATAGATACACCGGCATTTATAGAAACTAGAGAAGATTTAGAAGAATATAGAAACAATTTTACAAATAAGAAGAATTATTATCATGATAGAAGTTTTTATAAATGGATGAGAAAGAAATTGAATTTATTGATGGACGGCGATAAACCGGTTGGTGATAAATGGAGTTATGATAAAGAAAATCGTAATGCATTTGGAAAAGATTACAAAGAAGAAAAAATAAAGACATATACAAATGAATATATAACAGAAGCGAGGGAATATGTAAATAAGAATTTTAAAAATAATTTTGGAAATACTGATAACTTTTATTATCCAATAACCCATGAAGAAACAAGAGACCATTTAAGGAAATTTATAATAAAACGTTTCGAAACATTCGGGAAATATCAAGATGCGATATCAAAGAAGGTAATATTTGGTTCTCATTCTGTTTTGTCACCGATGTTAAATATAGGATTGATAACACCTGTAACTATAATAACAGAAGTTATGAATTATTATAACAAGAACAAGACAACGTCATTAATAACGACTGAGGCATTTATAAGACAATTAATAGGATGGCGAAGTTATACAAGATTTATATATATCTATCATGGCGAAGAAATGATGAAAATGAATAATTTAAATCATCACAATAAACTTCCTAAATCTTGGTATAATGAGACCGGTAATTTTCCAATAATAAATGATATGATTTCAAAGGTCAAAGAATATGCATATTTACATCACATTGAACGATTAATGATAATGGGTAATTTAGCATTATTATTACAAATAGACCCAAATGAAATATATAAATGGTTTATGATTTGTTTTATAGATGCATATGAATGGGTAATGGTTCCAAATGTATATGGAATGTCACAATATTCACTAAAATCAATAAGTATGATGACAAGACCGTATATATCATCATCGAATTATATAAAAAAGATGAGTGATTATAAAAATGAAAAATGGTTCAATTTATGGGATGCCTTATATTGGTATTTCTTATTAACTCATACAGAACTATTAAATAAAATATATGCATTTAAAGCTCAAATCAATTATTTGAAAAGAATGGATGACAATAAAAAAGAAAATTATATAAAACTAGCAAAAACTATGGTTTAGCCGTTTTTGAACGGGTTTTTGACTTACTTTTCGAACTGGTTCTAAGTTTAGTTCGTTTTGAAATACTTATTTCATCTGGTTCGCATTTATGTTTTAAATTAACAACAGTTTCAGGGTTTTGAATAACAATTATAGCTGGTATTATAGGTATTTGATTTTTTATTAAATAATATGCTAGTCTATTGTTACCATCTACAACAATTAATTCACCATCTTCATATTCAAGAATGGGTGCTGGAATTTGCTGAGTTAATGCTATTTCAAAATAATATTGAATTGTACTATTTGATACACATGCTTGTTCAGTTCTTATAGTTAGTCCTTGTCTGCTTCCTATTCTTTTACTTTGTAAAAATTGTTTTTTATATTCTTCAAATAAAATTTCATGTCCGTTATCTAATTTAACTTTAAGAGACCTAAAATTGATATTTGCAATATTTATATATGTATAAATAATTGCGAGTGTTTTAGGACATTTTTCAGCAATATCGCATATATTAATTAAATTATGATAATTTTCTGGATTATCTAAATGTTTTAAAGCAATTGTCTTATAAATTGGTTCTAAGTTATTATAAATATGAAAATTATAAGACATTGTTGGATTATTGCATAAGTCTAATCTTTTGATTAAGTTTTCATATAACAATAATGGATTTATACAATTACCATGTTCTTCTGTTGTAGTAATATAATCATAACGTTCATTATTACAAAAAATAAATTTAAAGTTTTTCGTATAATTATTACAATAAATAAATCTGACACATACTCCTTCAAGATGTTCCATTTATTTTATATATACATAAAATAACTTTAATAATGAAATTTTTAATAATATTTATGCCAATAATTATAGGATTTTTAATAGGTTTTTTCACGAAGCCTGATAAATGGTATCAAACATTAAAAAAACCCGAATTAATGCCTAAAGGATATGTATTTTCAGTTGCATGGTCTATATTATATTTATTGATAGGTATATCATATTATTTAGCGTTAAAAGACAAATCTTTAATTTATTGGATAATACCAATCATTCATTTAATAATTAATTTTATTTATACACCGATAATATTTAAATATCATAAATTGTTGGAATCGGCTTTTATTGTTTTATTGACATTAATAACACTCATAATAGTAATGATATTATTTTATAGTTACAAAAAATATATATCTGTCTATTTATTGATACCATATTTATTATGGTTATTATTTGCGAATTATTTAGGATGGTCTGTATATTATCTGAATAAAAATTGATAATATGATTTTTAAAAAAAATTATGTTGGATTTGATATTATTCACATTAAATTTAATGTTCTTATCAATAATATCAATAATAAAAACAATAATAATTGTAATAACAATTATTATTTTCATTTTTCATGGTATATTTGCTATAATTGTAATTATAAGCAAATTATTTTTTATGATAAATATTTTATTTGTATATATAAAGGAATTTATTGATATTGAGTATGCGTAGTATTATTAAAACAGATAAACCATTCAACAAAGAAAAAAGAATATCAATAAGTCCTGTTTTAACATATATTAACAATGATTTAAGGAAATCGTCATCACCGCCACCTAAATTACATAAAAATAATCGCATAAAATTAAATAATACCAGTAATGACAGTGATTTCGAATATTATTGAAAAAAAAATGATTATTTATTTATACAAAATCAAACAACAAAATGCACCGCAACCACAAGGCCATACAACAACTAATGAATAAAAAGAAAGATGAAACTTCACCTTCTAATAATGTAAATAAAACAAAAACAAAAAGCACAAATAATAAAAGAAATAGTAAATATAATTATAAATTTGATATATTATTTTAAAAATAGTCTAGATGCTTTTTCGTTGTTTAAAAGTATTTTGGCATCATTTTGTTTTATTCGTTGTAATCGGTCGTATTCTTCTTTTTCTTCTTGAATTTTTTTCAATTCAAAATATTTTTTTTCTTTTTCGGTTAAACCTTTATTAAATTTCTTAGTTCTATAAGATTGATATTCTTCTACATTTTTAAAATTCTTGATATTAAACGTTTCTTCATCAACTAAGCGTGTATTAGAATGTGCTAATTTGTAATCAGAAAAAATTAAATTATTTTTGCCGCTTTTTTCAACACTACTACTATAATCATCTGGTTTTTTTCCTCCGATTTCTGTATAATTCATAGTTTTAGCCAGAACAATCGGTTCAGGGTCTTTATATTTGATTATTTGACTTTTTGGCGGTGGTGTAGTATGTTTGACAAAAATAGAATTAAATGATTGATTATTAAATTTATTATTTTGAAATAAATTAGATGTGACTTCACTCAAGTCTTCTCTGTTATTAGAACTTTCTGTCATCATATCACCATAACCAAAATCATTTTCTTCATCAGTCATACGACACATTTCAAATTTTTTATTAAATTTTTCATTGAAATTATCACCTGTAATATCGGGTGGAGGGGCAGTATCTTCTTTAGAATAAAAATCTTTAGCTTGTTTTTTTAATTCTAAATAAGATTTATTTTCAGCTCTTGATTTATATTCTTCAGCCAACGTTTTAAAACTGTCAGTGACAAAATTAAAAATAATTCTATTACCACCTTCTTTATCTGGATGTGTTAATAATGCCGTAGTTTTATAAGCAGTTTTCAATTCTTCCCATGTAAAATTTCTAGAAACTTCTAAAACTTCATAAGGGTCTAAAATACTCAAATTAATCTTAGAAAAATCATAATTTTTATTTTGTTTTATAACGGCTCTATAATATTGTTGATATGTATATTGCCTAGTTGAAGAATTATTTCCCATTATTAAATTTATAATACAAAATATAATGATATATATTAACTCAACAAAATAAATATTGTCTGCAATTGGGGCAAGTTGTATTATTTTTATGTTTGATATATTTGAAATAGCATAAATTATGGAATGTATGATTGCATTTCGTGACATGAAGTTCTTTATCAATTACATCTAAACAAATGCTACATTCAATTGTTTCCTCTTTTGGAATAAAATTAATTTTATAATTATAAAATTCGGCATGTATTTTATGATAGATAATATCATATAAATAAGGAAATGCCAGCGACCTATAAAAACTCACTTCAGTAGATAAATTCAATATTCCATTTGACTGTTTAATAGCTTCATAAATACTGCTATTAGAATAAGAATTAATAATTGCTAAACAATTTTTAATATCATAAGTATTAATAACTTTACATGAAAAATCATAAGTTGCTTTTTCTATTTTACGTTTAATAGATGCATATTTCTGAGATTTAGAATTTTTAATTATATGAACGATAAATCGTATTTCATCAATTTTACAACCTTTAATTCTAAGAGAAGATGCCATTTTATGAAAGACAAAAATAAATATAAAAATTTGTCATTTTTTTTAGTCTTTTTTAATTAATAATAATGGGTTTTTAGCATCACCTGAATTAATTGATTGTTTAACAAACCCGTATTTTTCAGCAATCGAAATAATTTTAATGTTATCAGTTCTAGTCATTAATGATATATATGACATATTTTTAGGACATTTAACGATACAATAATTAAATAATTTTTGACCTAATTTTAAATTTTTATTTCTATACTCAGGAGAAATAAATATTTCTTGAATATAATATGTAGAAACTGCTTCATTGAGACTACTATCAATTTTAAATTTTTTATTATTATCAATAATTGCAAATCCAGCTAATATTTTTTCTGTTACGAATATACCGAATATAAGATTTTTAGAAATGAAATCATCCATATAACCTTCAATTTTTTCTATATATTCATCTTCGTCTTCATATTCAAATAGTTCTTTTTTAAATTCTAAATATAACTTCTTAGCGTCTTTGCTAGCTTCAGTTGTTAGTATTTTAATATAAATATTATTTCCACAATCTTCATACGACTGTGATAATTTTTTTTCAATAATAATTTGTTCTATTTCTCTTTCTTCTTGTATTTCTTTTTCTCTGATTTGATTATAATTCATGATTGTTTCTTTAATAGTTCCTTCTTTAAAACTGTTTAAAATTACTTCGATATATGCATCAATTGTTTTTTCAGTTGCACCATATCGACCAATAATTTTTTGATAACATTTAGCCAATGAAGGAGATAATTTTAAAATATTTAATTTTTTTTTCCAGTTTCTTAATATCAAATCATCTTCATTTATAATGTCATTATAAGATAATGTCATTCCAGTGATATAACAATAGAAATCTTGATTTTTCATATAATTATTAAAAATGACAAAAATAAGATTTGTGTCATTTTTTTCGATATCAATTATTTATAGTTCCATTCTGCAATTAGGACAGGTTTGGCCATTATGATTTAGCCATTTCGTGTGACATGCCATATGAAATTTATGATTGCATTGAGTAGTATAAAGAGTTCGATAATCTATTTTTTCGAAACAGATACTGCATTCGGCATTTTCTTTAACAAGACGGTAATAAGCATTCTTAATTTTATTATAGACAACTTCATAAATATATGAATGAATTATTTGTCTATAAAACCTAATTTCAGTAGAAATATCAATTTTCTTATCCTTATATTTGCGCATCATATCATAAATATTGCCTTTGACATGACTAACGATGATAGACTTGCAATAATTAACATCATATGAAGATATGAGTTGATTAGTCTTAGTTTCTGATTCGTTTTTAATAATTTTATGGATATGTTCTTCTGATTTAGCACCATGAAACCTCTCAATACGCTTGACAATCTTTTGAATATCAGCTGCTCTACAGTCTTTAATCCTAATAGCTGCCATTGTTAAAAGAAGTTAATCTTATAATCTTTTTATAAATAATCAAAATTCATTTTTTATAAATTTTACATATAAATTTATGCTAATCCGATATAATGAGAAAAAGTAGATTTAACACCAAAAAAATAATGAATAATCGTTCCTAATCCTAACATACCTATAAAAACAACAATAAGAGATATGAAATATTGAATAATAGTTCTTTTATAATTGACTTTAGCATTTATCCACATATAAGCATGTAATATAAGGACGGCAATAAAAGTTGCGACATAATCAAAAATAGCCAAATTAAAAAATCTATATTTTCGTAAATTTACCATATATAAATATAAATATTAAATATTAAACAAATGACATATAAATTATATGATATTTTAGAAGTTAGCAGAAATGCATCACAAGAAGATATTAAAAAAAGTTATAAGAAATTGGCATTTCAATTTCATCCGGATAAGAATAAAGACAATAAAGACGCCGAAATAAAATTCAAAGAAATATCAAATGCATATTCTATATTATCAAATCCTGAAACGAAAGAACGATATGACCATTTAGGAGACGAGAATTTTAATAATGACAGTGGTGGAAACAATCAACACGAAGCCGCAAATATGGATGAAATATTCCAACATTTATTTGGGCAGAGAAGAGGTGGATTTAATCCTTTTGGAGATTTTGGACAAAATAATAACAGATGTAATAACATAATCAAACATTATAATATAACACTTGAAGATATTTATAATGGTATATCAAAAACAGTAAAAATAACATTAAATAAATATTGCACTAAATGTTTCACAACTTGCACAACTTGCAAGGGTTCAGGGATGATACAGCAAATAATGCAAGTAGGACCAATGACACAAATATTCAATATGACTTGTAATAAATGTGGTGGAGCTAAAATTATGAATAAAAACAATAAAGATTGTAAGGAATGTAAAGGAAATGGCACATTCGAGGTAGAACAAACAGCAGTTTTAAATATGCCTAAAGGTTTTGACAGTAATCATACAATTTTCGAGGGATTTGGAGAACAACCACAAACACCAGGACAAAAACCAGGAAATCTAATATTTGAATTTAGATTGATGCAACATGCATTATTTTCAAAACAAGGAAATGATTTATATTATAAACATACATTAACATTAACGGAAAGTATTATTGGTAAATTGATAATGATTGAATATTTTGGGGAACAAATAAAAATCAATACAAATCAGTTCGGGATAATAAACCCGTCAAAACAGTATATATTAAAAAATAGGGGATTGCCTATTTACAATACACAAAAAAAAGGAAATATGATTATAGAATTTAATATCACATATCCACAGTTAAATACGACGGAATTGGATAATTTGACAGTTTTATTAAATAAAGCATTTTTATATTAGGCAGTAGGAAATTTAATATTTTCTCTATTATTTTTATAGAAATCAGTTAAGAAATCATCACCGTTATAATAAACACGTTTATTATCATCAGCATTATAAAATTTATCACAGGTGCAATATTTATTAACTGTTTCAATTTTGTCTGTTTCACCGTTATAAGCTTTAATTTTAAAGGTATTGGGAACATTACCAGCAGGACAAGAACAATCAATCGTTACATTATGTTTTGTGGTATTGTCATATTTGACTTTATAAAGTTTGGTTTGGTCATACATAGCATACATACTATAAATACCGCCACCGCTATTAAGATTAATTTTGCATCTGTTTATTTTGGCGATGCTTCTATTTATAGAATGCCAATAAAAGATATATATCATAAGACAAACAATAAGAATAAACGAAACGTTGAGTAATAATTCAAAACTCGTAAAACCTCTAGAAAGAACATTATTAATAGCACTTATCATATTTAATAATTTAAATTATTTTTTTTATTCAGATGTTGATATATATGTAGGTAATGCATTAAGATTGCATTTGATTTGATTTTTAATGTCATTGATACTATTTTTAGTCAAATCTATAAAATTCATATCAGGTGTTGAAATATTACCTTTACTAGCAATACACATTTGAATATCATTATCAACATTACGTTTTTCTGATTCTTTATTATTGTTTTGCATATTTTCAATTATATATGCGAATTTATCCATATTAAGATGAGGATTGAATAATTTGATAATATCATAAATATTACTTTTCATAGAACTTAAATAATTTATATATTTATTTCTAAAAGTTTCTATTTTAACATCTCCGCTCATAACATTAAAAACTCTATCAATAACATTAAAAACGCCTTTATCTCTTAATTGTGGTAGTGGTGGAATAGATAATAAAAGGTCTCTAAATGGTATGAATAATGTTAAAAGACCGGTAGGAGGAACAACAGTAACAATAATAATAGTAATAATATACATAATAAGGAAAAAAATAGTAATAAGAAATTGTATAAATTTAGTCCAGTCAGGAATATCTATAGTGCAAAATGCATATGTTTTTCTGAATGATTCAAAAGTAAATCCAGGTCTCTGTCCAATAACAAAATAATAAATAGGATATAAAATAAGAATTCCTGCTATTCCTAAAAGAACTAATATAACATAAGTAATAAAGAAATATATCATACCATCCAAAATATCCATTATTGAGTTATACTTGTTTTAAGATAAGATTTTATAGCATTGGTATAACACTTGCTATAAGGACTGAAAGAATTATCCATATCTGTCATGATATCACTTAAATAATCAGAATTATAAGGTTTGAAATTTTGATTTAAACTTATACACATATCAGTATCTTGTTCAATCATTTCCATAGTTGATTTTACGTTATCGTTTTCTTTATATTCATTATATTTTTTCATATCTTCTTTATCTTCATCTGTTTCGAAGTCTTCCATATCATTATTTCTTTCATTGTCATCTATATTAATGTCAATGGGTTTTTCATATAAAAATTTGATATCATCACCAATAACATTCGTTATAGTATTTGTAATATGATATTTAAAATAGCCGCCAACATCTTTCATAGTTGGATAAAATAAATAATTTAATGTATTTGTAAATATTTGTGGATTTATTATTCTTTTGCAAATTCTTAACATTAATGGCAATGTTCCTAAATCGGTCAATACTTTAAAAGGAGGTATTAGTAATAATAATAATGGTCTAAGTGGTATAATAAAAATGAAAGGAATAATTGGAATTGGAAAAATGATAATAATAGGAACTAATATTAAAATAATGAGCCAAAAAACAAAAATCCAAATTAATAAAACAAGAAGAATACATATAATAACTTCGCAGATTTTGACAATAACCCAGCAGAAATAATAAAATGAACATGAATAAACAGGCATATTTGTCAAAGGATTCAAATCAATAGTGCCTATAACTCCAGTAATAAACCATATTATATGAACAGCATAAAAAGTTAAAACTATAGTTACGCAAATAATAAAAATTTGATGTAAATAAACAATAGCGGCTGTTAATTGGTCGGGTTGTTCGGGTTCCTGTTGCTTTTCATCCTCCATAATTGATACTTATATTATAATATTCATAAAAATTTTGGATAATAATTTTAGGTATTTCTCTAAAATCTATTAAAGTTTTATTGAGGTTGAATGCATCCATGATATTATTTTTAATAAGATAATTATCTCTTTCTTCGTCGCTCATTAAAGCTATTTTTTCGGCTATATTTTTTTTCATACCATTTTGAATTTTAGAGATATTATCGCTCTTATCTCCCATAATAATTTTATAAATCAATTCAACGCCAGGATTATATTTAATTTTCAATGATAAGTCCATCAATTGCATATTATAAATCTTTACATTATTTGAATACATTTGTAAATAATCATTATCATTAGTAATAATAATAATTTTATCGGGATGGTTCATAATAGTTAGTTTATATTGAATGAGATATGCAATATCATCGGCTTCGAGATTATCAAATTTACAATTTTTATAATTATTATTATTGATATAATCTTCGAACAAGTCGAAAATATCGCTGTTAAAATTGTCTTTTTTAACTCTCGATTGTTTATATTTATTATAGATATCATTTCTCCAGATATTCAATCTAGGACAATCAATGCAAAATATAATATTATCACGGATAGTTTTAAATTTTTTCATAAGTTTTTTAACATCTGCTTCGAAATGTTTGAAAAACGCAATAATGAATTCTTTATTTATCATTATATTCGCATGGTCAATTATTTCATTTTCTTGTCGTTTATACCAACTGATAGTTGCGAAATAGCGATAAAAGATATAATAACTGTTATCGATAATAACGACCGGATACTTTGCGTTAAAATTAATAACGTTCATTTAATAATTATAATAATAATTAAAATAATCATTTTTTTAAATTTAGAAAAAAATGATAGTTTTAATATTAAATCATTAATATTAAAATATGAATGAAAAACAATTAGAGGCATTAGAGACGGTCAAGAGGGGCGAACATATATTTCTAACAGGTTCAGCGGGAACGGGTAAATCATTTACTATAAATAGAATAGTCGAATATTTCGAAGAAAATAAAATTAATTATGGTTTAACTGCTTTAACAGGTTGTGCAGCTAGTTTAATTAATGGTCAAACATTGCATTCATTTTTATATTTAGGAATAAACAAAGAATTGAATGAAATTTATAATGATATCAAAAAATATCCTACTAAATTGAGACAGTTAAGGAATTTGGATGCGTTAATTATCGATGAAATTTCGATGATGAATAATGAATTATTTGAATTGGTTAATGAATTATTCAAATTGATAAAATCCAATGATTTACTATTTGGCGGTATTCAATTAATACTAGTCGGAGATTTTCACCAATTACCACCAATTAAATATAATTATTGTTTTATGTCGTCATTATGGGAAGAATTAAAAATCAATATAATCATATTAACAGAATTGATAAGACAAAAGGATGATATGATTTTGCAAGAAATATTGGAAGAAATGAGAACAGGTAAATTGAGTGAAGAGAAATATAAAATATTAGAAGGTTTGAATAATACGAAATTTAAGAACGGGATAAAACCAACAAAATTATTTCCGGTAAATGTAAATGTAGATATTATAAATAAAAAAGAGTTTGAAAAATTAGTAAAATTGAATAATAATCAGACGACTTTATACGCAGCGCGTTCAAAATATAGAACAGATAACATTGAAAATTATAACATTTGTTTGACATTAAACGCGCAAGTGATGGTAACGAGAAATATATCAATTACAAATCATTTAGTTAATGGAACTCGTGGAATAGTAGTTGGATTACTAGAAAACACAGTAATAATCAAAGATATAAATTCTGTAATTCATCATATTAATTATTACACTGACATTAATAAAAATGGCAAAGGAAACGCATATAGCTTTATGCCGCTAAAATTGGCATATGCGATATCTATCCATAAATCTCAGGGTTCTTCAATTGATTGTTTAGAAATAGACCTAGGCGAAGATATATTCGTATCGGGTCAAACCTATACTGCGTTATCTCGGGCAACAAATATTAATAATATAAAAATAATAAATTTGCATAAAAGTTCTTTTTTCGTAAATAAAAAAATAATTGAGTTTTATAAAAAATAAATATTTTATATATATAGAAACATAAATAAAGACATGAGTGAAGATCAACATGCATTATTAGGTGGATACGGAGATGATGAATTATATGATGGAGAATTTTCAGGCGGCTATAATAATAGCCAAGTAACTGACGGTTTTTTTTCTGGAGGTGTAAAGGACGAAGACAAAAGTTCATATACCGTTAAGGAAGTGTCTGACGGAAGCTTCGAAGGTGGATATTATATATCATCTAGCCCGGGTGGTGCTGCCCGAAAAGCGGCTACTGCTATATTCCGCCACGTCGATATAGAAAGCGGTGTTCGACCTCAATCAAAATCATCTAAACGTAATCATGTCCCTGTTAGTGCTGCCTTATCTAAAATTTATGGCAAACAAAACCCGATTAAGGAAGTATCTTTTGTTATTTTACGTATAGACCGCAATGATTTACGCAAGTATTTTGCTTATACCGCTGTTCGTGAAAAACTACGTGGCAAGGTTGTTCCTTATAAGACTGTTGATGCACGTGGCAGAGAAACAGTCAAGGAAATTAAGATTGATTATAAGATAACTGTAAAACGCAATGAATTACCTGAGCAATACGCTTCAGAAAATAAGCGTTTCAAGAATACTAAAGTTGCTAAGCAACGCGCTGTTGAACGTGCTACCGCTCGTGCAAACGGTGAAGTCGTAAAACGTGCTCCTGCCAAGAAAACCGCCAAGAAAACTGCCGCCAAAAAGGCCCCAGCTAAGAAAGCCGCTGCACCAAAGAGCGAAAAGAAAACAAAGAAAAGCGCTGCCCCTACCTTAGCTGATATCATCAAATCTCTATCTCGTTCTGGAGATACTAAGCCAGCCAAGAAATCCGCTTCTAAGAAGCCAGCGGCTGCCAAGAAAGCTCCAGCGGCCAAGAAAGCTGCTGCTAAGAAGCCAGCAGCTAAGAAGACTGCCAAGAAAACTGGCGGTGGATATTGTAGCTTTTTTTAACCCATAGATGATTTTGAAAAATTTTTAATATCATAATCATCATCAAAGAAATAAATAGCTATTAGTTTTTTACGATGAATTCTTAATTTATCAGCAATTTCCATAATTTTTGATTCGTCATTTCTATTTTTGAACCATTCATTAAAAAGTTCATTATAAATATTTACACTTTCAGCCAGAAGAGGATAATTATTTGTTTTTACGGTTGCTAACATTTGCGCCTCTTCAGCCAATCCAATAATATGTTGAAAATGTTTTGTGATACAATCTCTACAGCGTTTATTTTTATTTGTTAAATGTTCTTCTAATAGAATAGATTGTTTAACAATTTGTTGCATATTATAACGAGGGTCGCTAACTGGGTCTAATGCGCCACAACTTTTAACATCACATTTATGGCCACTGCTATGACTGTGATTTGTATTGGTTGAATTATTTTTATAAATCATATTAACATTATGATAAAGTAATAAATATACAATTAAATAAATCAATAATAAACATATTACAAATAATACGATATGCATTTCTAATTTAAGAATATGTAATTATTTAAATTTAAAGACAAAATCATATTATTCTTATATATATGACATGTATCCAGAAAATCACGGAAAAAACCGGGATACAGAAGAAACAAATAAATTAATGAAAGAAATAAAAATATTAAATATCAATGAAATAGCTAAAATTCATAAACGAACTGATAATGCTATTTTTTTAAAATTAATTAGAGAAGCTGCTAAAATAGCAGAAGCCGATAAAAATATAAATATATATGATTTGAGTATTATAACAACATTAAAAGTCAGAACAATTATAAATGGTTTCAAAAAAATAAATTATAAACGATTTCAATTTGAAGACAAAAACGAAGAAGAAGATGAATTCACAGACAAAAATGAGGAAAAGAGAATTGTATGTTATAAATTTATAACTTTTTGTATAATTGGTTTTACAATGTTGCCAATACTTTTTCAGATGGGTTAAATGTAGCCCAATAATTTTTGTTTTCAACCATTCTTGTTGAACGGTTGATTTTATACATAACATAAAACACTAATATTATAAATGGTATAACTGCAAATATAACAACGTTTAATAGCATAGTTGGATATAATAAATATAATGACATACCGAACATTAAAATTATAATACCAAAAACGATTAATAAAATAAGATAATAATAATCGTTCGCCGATTTCTTTAATAATTCGCCGGCATTTTGATATTCGGTTATTTTATTTTTATTAAATAAAATCTTTCGATTTCTAATATCATTAGTATTATCAATATAAGTTGTTATATCTGAAAGTGTATTTTGTGTTATACTCTGCGTTGATAACAAAACCATAATATAAGATGAATATTTATATAAAATTGTTTTATATGTATTTATAGTATTTGTAGTAATAGAATTTGTAATACTGCCAATAGAACTAGTACCACCACTATTAACATATTTAAATCTACATGTTTCAAAATTTTCAGTGATAGAAAAGCTACTGTTATAAATAATATACAAAACTATTATAATTAGTGCAATAAATGCAAATATCATAAGTTTAGTATTATTATTAATTGCATCTATTGCAAAAACTAAAATTATGAATATTATA
>Ga0078894_10000959_pt1 | contig 20757 bp, 14 predicted proteins | sample LauGreSu1BDMLBSD_2_FD_67506 | JGI IMG/M metagenome (GOLD analysis project Ga0078894, IMG submission 67506) | Freshwater lake microbial communities from Lake Michigan, USA - Su13.BD.MLB.SD (version 4) (version 4) | ecosystem: Environmental > Aquatic > Freshwater > Lake | place: Lake Michigan... | reverse complement strand
GCACCCGAGATTTTCGCCACGGACCTGACCCGCGGCCTGTTGTTGATTGAGGATTTTGGCGACCGGCGGATGCGTGAACATCTGGACGAACATCCCGAAGATGAGGCCGCAGTCTATCGCGCGGCGATTGATGCCATACTCCGGTTGGCGCAGACGCCTGCGGTGCAAGCGCAAGCCTATGACATAGCGACCTACATGCGCGAAGTGCAGTTGCTGTCGGAATGGTACATGCCCGCCATGGGGCTGTCATTTGATGTGCAAGAGTTTGACCAGATTTGGACCGAAGCTTTGGCCCCGCTGGCGGAGTATCAGAAGGTCACCGTGCTACGCGATTACCACGCCGAAAACATCATGCTGTTGGACGATGGGCAGCAGGGGATCATCGATTTCCAAGACGCTTTGGTCGGTCATCCTGCCTATGATCTGGTGTCCTTGCTGCAAGATGCACGGCGCGACGTTTCGCCCACGCTTGAGGCGGAGATGCTGGCATATTATCATGCTGCGGCAAAACCTGGGGTTGATTTTGACGCACATTACGCCTTGCTGGGCGCGCAACGGAATACCAAGATTATCGGCATTTTTACACGGCTATGGAAACGCGATGGCAAGGAACGTTATTTATCGTTCCTGCCGCGCATGTGGGGGCTGCTGGAACGTGACTTAGCCCATCCCGACCTCGCACCGGTTAAGCATTGGTTTGACACATTTATCCCACTGGACGTGCGCCATAAAATGCCTGCGGTATCAAATATCAATGGTTAAGCATGTGGACACCGCGATGATCATGGCGGCGGGCAAGGGGACGCGCATGATGCCCCTGACCGCCGACCGGCCAAAGCCCCTGATCACAGTGGGCGGCGTCGCGTTGTTGGACCATGTGCTTGACCATTTGCGCGATGCGGGCGTCGGCAAGATTGTCGTCAACGTCCATTATCACGCAGATCAAATAGAGCAGCATTTGGCAGCCTCAGCGGCGGACTTGGATGTGCGTTTTTCCGACGAGCGCGATGTGCTGCGCGATACAGGTGGCGGTTTGGTGCACGCGCTTGACTTCATATCGGATGATCCCTTCATTTGCGTCAACGCCGACAATTGGTGGACCAATGCGGGTGAGAATGCGATCTCGCAGCTTATGGCGCATTGGGATGATGACCGTATGGACGTTCTCATGCTCCTCATCCCGTTAGAATTCGCGTATAACAGCCAAGGCATTGGTGATTTTAACATGGATGCAGACGGCCGCCTGTCGCGTCGTCAAGGGGACGCGCCGGCGTCTTATGTGTGGACCGGTATTCAGATGCTGTCGAAGCGCCTCATTGTTGATCCGCCTACCGACGTGTTTTCAACCAATATATTTTGGGATCGCGCAATAGCCCAAGGCCGTTGCATGGGCATCGTCCATGACGGGCTGTGGTTTGACGTCGGCTATCCAGCGGCAATTACAGCGACAGAAGCGAAGTTGGCGGAACATTATGGAGAATGAAGGTTCGGCCCCGCGTGCGCATGTGTTCAATGTGCCGCTGGGCAATGACCTATGCGATGTAACCGCGATATGGATATTGCAGTCGGCGGGCGCAGACCCACTTGCGATCAGTAAGAACATCCTCCTCCTACCGAATAACCGCGCAACCAAGGCCATGACCGAGGCATTTGTCCGGCAGGCGGCTCCGGGTATGTTGCTGCCGCGTATGGTTGCCGTTGGTGATATGCAATTGGACGAAGCCTTGGGACCGTTGCTTGACCCGATTGACGTGGGCAACGCGATATGGCCAGCCATCGCTCCCTTTGAGCGGCTGATGCTTTTGGCAAAGCTTTTACAAGACTACCAACCCGGTGCTGCCCCGCTTTCGCCTGCGGAAGCGTTACGACTTGCGCGAAAATTGGCAGAATTGATCGATGCGCTTGAGGTTGATCTCATCGATTTTACACAATTCGCGGACATCAAAATTGAGGCCGATTTGGCCGGGCATTGGCAAAGCGCTTATGCGCGGCTGCTGCAGATATTGCCGGCGTATCGCGACGCTTTAACCGCGCGCAAATTGATGGGTCCCGCCGAACGCCGCAACCATTTGTTAGGAGCACTTGAGCAGCGTTTAGCGCAAAATGTGGATATGCCTCCGATCATAGCGGTGGGGATTACGACGTCGGCAAAGGCCGTGGCACGCGTGCTGCGCCGTGTCGCGCTCATGCCGAACGGATACGTCGTCTTACCAGGCGTTGACCTTACACTGTCTGATGCGCGTTGGGATGATCTATCCCCGTGCACCGAAGATAAAATTGGTTTTGGGCGCCATCCTAATGTGGAGGTGCATCCGCAGTTTCATTTGAAGCATTTGCTCGAACGCATGGGTATCGACCGCAGTGAGATTGACGTCCTCCCGACCGCCCGACCGGAGCCAGAGGCGGCTGTGATTTCGGAGATTTTCTGCCTGCCTGAACACAGCATATATTGGCAGGAGCTGCCTCCGCAGCGCAAGGCCCTGCCGCATGCAAAATGGCTGGAGGCCGAAGATAGCGCGCAAGAGGCGAAGGCGATCGCTGTGCGCATCAGGGGCGCGCTGGAGGTGGCCGAGAAACGCGTCGCGCTCATTACCCCCGACCGCGAATTGGCCGTGCGGGTCGCTGGGCAGTTGCATAGATGGGGCATAGACGTAGACGACAGCGCGGGTACACCTTTGCTGCAAACACCGCCGGGTACGCTTGCATTGGCGCTGGTGGACGCCATTTGCAGCCGATTTTCCGCGTCGAGCATATTGGCTATTGCCAAGCATCCTTTGGTGTTTGCTGGTTCGGACAGGCTCGACTGGCTGGACCATGTGCGGCAGCTTGATCTAGCGTTACGCGGCACGGCCAGCGGTATTGGGCTTGCGGCTATCACACGGCGGTTACAGACGGCGCGCAAACCAAATGAAAAGCTTATCGCATGGTGGTCTAATGTTGCCACATTGTTGGCACCGCTAGAGAGCGCCGATGGTCAGCTATTTCAAGAGGTTCTTGCATCGCTTCGTGATGTTGCAACGGCGCTTACTGATGGGGGCATCTGGCGCGGCGCCAGTGGCCGTGAACTCGCGCGGAACTGGGAGGAGGTCAGTTCGGGCAATCTCGCCATCCTCGGCCGTGTTGATGCGACAGGCTTGGTTGCGACATTCAAAGAAATTTTCTCCGGCGCGGTTGTCCGTCCCCCTTATGGCGGGCACCCGCGCGTCGCGATTTATGGATTGCTAGAGGCGCGCCTGCAGCAGGCCGACTTGGTAATTTGTTCTGGCTTAAACGAGGGCACATGGCCACAAATTGCGCAGCCTGATCCGTGGCTGGCCCCGGCCATAAGGCGTCATTTGAAACTGCCAACCTTGGATCGAAACATTGGCCTTTCGGCGCATGACTTGGCGACGGCACTGGGCGCACAAGACGTGTTGCTGACGCGGGCACGGCGCGATCGGGGCGGGCCAACGGTTGCGTCGCGCTTTTTGCTGCGGATTAAAGCTTTGATGGGGGCGTCGCTTCAGGCCGATGATGCACTGTTGGCATATGCAGACGCGCTCGATTGTCCGGCGGAAAAGGAAGCTTTCGCCACGCGGCCACTACCGATGCCGAACGCAGAGCAGCGTTTGGTTTCCTTGTCCGTCACCGATTTTGATCAGCTGAAATCTGACCCTTATTCCTTTTATGCAAAACGCATCCTTGGCCTTCCCGTGCTGGAAAAGGTCGACGCCGAACCCAGCTACGCATGGCGCGGTAGCCTGGTGCACGATATATTGGAAAAATGGTTCACGCATGACAATTGCGCGGTCGATAAGCTCGTCGCACGGGCGGATGCATTGTTGGCGCAGGAGGCGTCGGATCCCTTGCTGCGTACATTATGGCAGCCGCGCATTGCCGCTGGCTTACGCTGGGTTGCCGATGAAACCAAGCGCCTGATGATCGAACAAGGCCGCGTCGTGGCGGTTGCCGAGCAACCCGGCACCATCCACATCAAAGGCATCGCGGTCAGGGGGCGGGTGGACCGTATTGATTGTTCTGCCGATGGCGATCTGGTCATCATTGACTATAAAACCGGTATACCGCCATCGACCAAGCAAGTTAACGCGGGCTTCGCGCTGCAACTGGGCCTCATCGGCTATATGGCGGAACAACGCGCCATTAAGGGCGTGTCCGGCACAGCAAACCATTTCGAATATTGGAGCCTTGCCAAGAAAAAGGATGTTTTTGGTCATATTGTGGTGCCGACAAGCACGCGCGCGTCCGATAAAAAGCCTGAATCCGATGACTTCGTCGCCTTTGCTGTCGAACAAGCAGAAGCCGCGATCAGCAAATGGATATTGGGTGACGCGCCCTTTACCGCAAAGCTACATCCCGAATTCGCTCTCTACGGCGATTATGACCAATTAATGCGCTTGCAGGAATGGAATGGGCGTCAGGCCATAATCGAGGACGCGGCATGAGTGCGGAAACCAAAAAGCTGCACCCGCTTATCCCCGCGCAAAGCAGCGCCGTCGTGCCGCGCGACAATATCTGGCTGAGCGCGTCGGCAGGGACGGGTAAAACGCAAGTTCTGACGGCGCGCGTCATTCGGCTTTTGCTCGAAAATGACGTTGAACCTGAAAACTTATTGTGCATTACCTTCACCAAGGCCGGCGCGTCCGAAATGGCGGACCGTATCAATCAGTTGCTGGCGAGTTGGGTCCAGATGGACGGAGCTGCGCTTGGCGATGATCTAAAAGCAATTGGTGCCGATTACAGTCCCGAGGCGCGCAAGAAAGCACGGCAATTGTTCGCAAAGGTTCTGGATGCGCCCGGTGGCGGGTTGCAGATTTTGACCATACATAGCTTCTGCCAATCGTTGCTTGGCAGCTTTCCGGAAGAAGCTGGCCTCGTGCCGGGCTTTAAGCCGGTTGAAGGCCGCGAGCAGCGCGAATTGCTCGATACGGCGCTGGCGAATTTGGTTTTGGATGCCGAAGCGCGCGGTGACCTAAATATCATTAGCAATTTGCAGGAATTGAGCCTGAACATGGGCGAGGAGGCGGCGCTGCGCTTCTTACATCGTACTTCGGCTGCGCCCGATGTGATGGCCGGAATTCCCGATGACGCAGGGGCGGTGGTCTGGGCCCGGCGCTTGGCGGATGTCAGCTTTTCGGGACCCGTTGAGGATATGTTGGCAGCAGAGTTTGCCGATGCACAAATTCCGCGCGCGGACCTGCAATCCATTATCGATGCCAATCTTTCATGGGGCAAAGATAAAGCCGACAGCCGTGGCTGCAAGCGTGCGGCGGTGCTTCAAAACTGGTTGTCCCGATCTCCGGCTGAGAGGGCAGCTTCATTCGCGGATCTTCATGGTTGCTGGTCTACTAAGGACGGCGGAATGCAAGTGGCGTCTAGTGGCTACACGCCAATGACGGATGCCTATAAGGCACTTGCATCGGACATGTTCGAATGGACCAATAGGTTACTCGGCGAAGTCGCGCGCGCGCAATATGCCGATAGGCTTGCGCGGGCTTTGTTGGTGGGCAAGGAATTCGCGGCCCAATATGGCAAAGCGAAACACGCACTTGGCGCGGTGGATTTTGACGACATGATCCGGCGCACGGCGGCGTTGCTGCAACATGGGCAAATGGCCGATTGGGTGCGGTTTAAGCTTGATCGGCAGATTGATCACATATTGGTCGACGAGGCGCAGGACACCAACGCCGCGCAGTGGGAAATTATTGGTTCGCTCACGGGTGATTTTTACAGTGGCATGGGCGTGAAGCCCGACAAGATACGCACTTTGTTCTCCGTCGGCGATTTCAAACAAGCCATTTACGGGTTCCAAGGGACCGCGCCGGAACGTTATGCAGCCGCGGGCGTATCTTTTGCCGAGCGTATAGGCAAGTCCGGGGCCGCGTTGAACCGGCTTAGCCTATCGCAAAGCTTCCGTTCGACACCGCCCATCCTTGATTTCGTGAACGCCGTTATCGATGAGGCTGGTCCCGAAAGTTTCGGTATCAGCGGTGAAATCGCCGCGCATTATAGCGACAAACCGCATATCGGCATGGTCGAGCTATTGGAACCCATATCCGCCAAGCCCGATGGGCAAGGTGACGGCAGCGCGGATGAAGAAGAGGATTGGTTCAGCGATGAAAAACGCGCGCTGGCCGAAAAATTGGCGGACCATGTTAAGGCGCTGATTGACGCAAAGCCTTGGCTGGTCAGCAAAGGCCGCCCGCTTGAACCTGGCGATATCCTGTTCCTGTTGCGCAGCCGTGGCGACATGGCGTCAATGCTCGTGGCGCAATTGCATGAACGCAATGTGCCCGTTGCAGGTGTCGACCGGCTTCGGTTGTTGCAACCGTTAGTGGTGCAGGATTTGCTAGCCGCAATAAAATTTGTGCTTCAGCCCAATGATGATTTTAGTTTGGCCTGTGTCTTGGTTTCACCCATTATTGGCTGGTCGCAGGAAACTTTGCTGCAATATGGCTATGTTGGCGACCGCACGGGCAGCCTATGGCAGCATATTCGCGAGCAGCCTGCGCTTGCGCAGCAGATCGCGCCGCTGCGTGACATGCTGGCGATGGCCGATTTTACGACGGTCTATCATTTTCTTGAGCACATCTTGTCCGGCCCCATCGGCGCGCGGCGTAAATTCACCGCGCGGTTGGGCAATGAGGTTTTGGTGCCCATTGAGGAAATGTTGAACGCCGCGTTGCAGTTTGAGCAGCAACACAGTGGGGGCTTGCAGAAATTCATTGCATGGTTCGACCGTGGCGACACCGAAATCAAACGCGAGGGCGACAGCAGCAGCCAAGAGGTCAGAATTATGACCGTCCACGGCGCAAAGGGCTTGCAGGCACCTGTGGTCATACTCGCGGATGTGACATCTGACCCGACTAAAAAACCGGACCAGTCTGTCGAGCTGTTGATGGACGAGGGGCATCGTACGCCATTATTGCCCATCCGCAAGGCGGAGCAATCCGGGCGGTTGTTAGATATTATCGACATGCAAAAGACCCGCGAACTGGAGGAGCATAAGCGTTTGCTCTACGTCGCGATTACGCGGGCCGAGGAACGGCTTATCATGGCCGGGTCTTTGGGCATTAGCCGCAAAGGCGATCCACCCGCCGAAAGCTGGTACGGGCTTCTGCAACGGGGCATGGCGGCGCTTGGGTGCGATTGGGAAGACGATCCGCGTTGGGGCAGGGTGATGCGCCATACTGGGTTGGAAGGGGGCGCATTGGCACCCCCTAAGGGCCGCGCGATTGCTTCTGTTGCGCAAACGGAACCCAGTGTGCCCATACCACATTGGCTTTTTGCGCCAGCGCCAGGGGAACGACGCCCACCGCGTCCATTAGTCCCGTCACGCCTCGACGATGACGATTATGGTGACGCACCCGTGATTGCCGCCATGCGTAAAGCGGCGGAACGTGGCAAGCTTATCCATGCATTGCTTGAACGCATCACTGACGATGTGTCACTGCAAAAGGCGGAACAATATTTGGCGGCGCAAATGCCCGATCACGACATTGATCAGAGCCAGCTTATCGCCGAGGTGCGCGGCATCGTGGGCAACCCGGTATGGGCAGCTTTCTTTGGCTCCGCCGCCCGCGCTGAGGTGCCCTTGGTCGCGGTGGTGGGCGAAATGGTCATCAATGGCCGTATTGACAGGTTGTTGGTTGAACCAGGTCTGGTGCGCGCCATCGATTTCAAAACGGGCCGGCAAGTGCCGCAAGATGAAAGCGGCGTGCCCGCCGCGCATTTACGGCAGATGGCGCATTATCGTGCCGCATTGCAGACGATCTTCCCGGCGTCGCGTATCGAAGTATCGCTGCTGTTCACGCACGCACCGCGCTTCATCACGCTGTCAGACGCTATCTTGGCACCTTATTACCCTACCTCCTGACAGGAGAAGCAAAACTATTACTTATGGTCCTTGTCAGCCCCCCGAAGCGGCAATACATGGGACATAATAAAGGAGATATACATGGCTACGAAATCCGTCGGCGACAATGACTTCGCCGCAACTGTGCTGGCATCAGGCAAACCCGTTTTGGTCGATTTTTGGGCCGAATGGTGCGGCCCATGCAAGATGATCGGCCCAAGCCTTGAAGAAATAAGCGAAGAGCTTGCCGGACAGGTCGAGATCGTGAAGCTGAACATCGACGATCATCCGGATACACCCGCCAAATATGGCGTGCGCGGGATTCCAACGATGATCCTGTTCAAGGGTGGCGAAATTGCGGACACAAAGGTCGGCGCCGCACCTAAGGCGCAACTGAAAAGCTGGCTCGAAGCCGCGCTTTAACTGCGATAATCGGCGTTGATGCTGATGTAACCGTGGGTCAGGTCGCATGTCCACACTGTGGCGTGCCCCGATCCAAGGCCGAGATCAACGCCGATTTCTATTTCTTTTTGCTTGAGATGACGCGTGACTGGCGCTTCATCATAATCGGCCACTGCCAACCCATTTTGCGCGACTAAGGTCGAACCAAAGCGGATCGAAAGCGTGTCGCGGTTTGCCGGTTCTCCCGCTTTACCAACGGCCATGACAACGCGCCCCCAATTGGCATCCTCACCCGCTATTGCCGTTTTGACCAAGGGTGAATTGGCAATCGCAAGGCCCACACGCCGGGCGCTGTCGTTGCTGACCGCGCCGGAAACTTGGATCTCGATGAATTTCTGCGCGCCTTCGCCGTCCCGCACTACGAGATGCGCCAATTGGCGACAGACATCGCCCAGCGCGGCTGCAAAGGCGTCTGCTCCGACATCATCAAATGAGGTTAACCGCGCATTGCCTGCCTTGCCTGTAGCAAAAGCAAGCACTGTGTCGCTGGTTGACGTGTCGCTGTCCACGGTAATGCAGCTAAAACTGGATTGATTGGCGGCGGACAAAAGCTGTTGCAAGAACGCCGCATCGATGGCGGCGTCGGTGAAGATATATCCCAACATCGTGGCCATGTCCGGCGCGATCATGCCTGAACCCTTGATTATGCCGACAATCTGTACCTTACGGCCATCAACCATTGCGCTGGCGGTTGCGCCCTTGGCAAAGGTGTCGGTGGTGCCGATGCCATAAGTGACATCCTCCCAACTGCATGGCGCAGCATCAAAAACCGCTTGAAGACCGGCCTGCGCCTTATCGATGGGCAAAGGCACGCCAATGACGCCGGTTGAAGACACGAATATCTCTGTTGCGTCGCAATTCAAATGCGCCGCAACCTGTTCCACAATAACGTCGACCGCATCTTTGCCCCGCTGCCCGGTGAAGGCGTTGCTGTTGCCCGCGTTCACGACCAGCGCGCGCGCACTACCATGCCGCAAATGCGCACGGCACAGGTCAACCTCCGCCGAACAGCATAAATTTTGCGTGGTTACGCCCGCAACCGTGGTGCCAGCGTCAAACGTCACATAGCTCAGGTCACAGCGGTCCCATTCCTTATACCCCGCACGGGCCACACGCGGTGTCGCGCCATCAATGGCGGGCATGATAGGAAAAGGAATAGAGAGAGGAGAAGTGCTAGACAAGTGTTTGGAACCTTGTAATAAATTCAGAAATTTCTGGAGGGCTTCTAGATGTTGCATTTCGTTTATCTGCTGGCCGCTATGGGCGCAACCGACAATGCACATGAAACAACGTGCTTCGGGATAGACGGGGGTGCTTTGTGTCCCTATATGCGTCGCAGCACCTCATAAGGTACAATATGCGTTTACTGATTTATCTTCTGGCGATGATGAGCGGATTTTCCGCTGCGGAGGCGGCGCGTCCGGTGTCCTCTGCGTCTGCGTCAGTCGATACCGCGGTTGCACAGGCTTATGTTGCCGCTGCTGCGTTTGAGGCTGTTGCTGCTTCCGAACCATTGGTGCGTGAGACAGCGAAGGCGCGGGTCTCACTTGCGCCCGCCCTTGGTGAAGCGCACCCTGTTGCTGTAACGCCCGATACACCGGTTGATCGGCACGATATCATTTTAGGTTAGGCTTTTTGCACCCTTTTGGGTGCGTTCAATAGCTACCTACCGCGCGCCATTTGTGTGCGTATCCCAAAATATAATGAAGGAATTATCCATGCTCGGCGGATTTGCCAAAGCCATATTCGGGTCGTCGAACGACCGTTACGTCAAATCGATTATGAAGATCGTTGATAAGATCAACGCGCTTGAAGTCGACATCGCCGCCATGGACGATGAGCGTCTGAAAGGTCAAACGCAGTTGTTCCGTGACCGCTTGGCCGCAGGCGAAACGCTTGACGATATCCTGCCGGAGGCGTTTGCCACTGTGCGCGAAGCATCAAAGCGGGTCATGGGCATGCGCCATTTCGATGTGCAGATGGTCGGCGGCATTGTTTTGCATCGCGGCGAAATTGCCGAAATGCGCACAGGTGAAGGTAAAACCTTAACCGAAACATTGGCATGTTATCTCAACGCGATTGAGGGCAAGGGCGTCCATGTTGTGACCGTCAATGACTATCTGGCCCGCCGTGACGCGGAATGGATGGGTAAGATCTACGGTTTCCTTGGCCTGACCACGGGTATAGTCGTTCCAAACATCGCGGAAAATGAGCGTCGCGACGCGTATGCATGCGATATTACTTATGCGACGAACAACGAACTTGGTTTCGATTATTTGCGCGACAATATGAAATATGAACGCGCGCAAATGGTGCAGCGCCCTTTTAATTTCGCAATCGTCGATGAAGTCGATTCGATCTTGGTCGATGAAGCACGGACGCCATTGATCATTTCGGGTCCGACCGACGATAAGTCCGAGCTATATATGCAGGTCCATGCAATCGTGCTCCAGTTAGACGAGGGCGATTATGAGAAGGACGAAAAGAGCCGCAATGTCACGTTGACCGAAGATGGCACCGAGAAGGTGGAACGTCTGCTTGAGGACGCTGGCTTGCTGACGGGTTCAAATCTGTATGATTATGAGAATACCTTGGTCGTGCACCATCTGGATCAAGCGCTCAAAGCCAATGTGATGTTCAAGCGCGACATTGATTATATCGTCAAGGACGGCAAGGTCATTATCATTGACGAATTTACAGGGCGCATGATGGACGGACGCCGTTGGTCCAACGGCCTGCACCAAGCGGTCGAAGCCAAGGAAGGCGTCGATATTGAGCCTGAAAACCAGACGCTGGCGACCATTACGTTCCAAAATTATTTCCGCATGTATCCCAAATTGTCCGGGATGACGGGCACTGCGGCCACCGAGGCCGGCGAGTTTCATGAAATCTACAAGCTCAACGTCGTTGAAATACCAACCAACTTGCCCGTTCAGCGTGTGGATGAGAACGACCAATTCTACAAAAATACCCAAGATAAATTCGGTGCGATCGCCAAGACCATTAAAGAGGCCAATGATCGCGGTCAGCCCGTACTGGTCGGCACGGTGTCGATTGAAAAATCCGAATTACTGGCTGAATTTTTAGAAAAAGAAGGCGTCAAGCATAGCGTTTTGAACGCTCGTTTTCACGAAAGCGAAGCGCATATCGTTGCGCAAGCAGGGCGTTTAGGCAGCGTTACCATCGCCACCAACATGGCGGGTCGCGGTACGGATATTCAGTTGGGCGGTAACTTTGAATTCCGGTTGAACGACGAATTGCGCGACATGCCTGAGGGGAAGGCGCGCGATGCCGCCGTCGCAGCTTTACAAGCCGAAATTGCTGCCGAAAAAGCGAAGGTTATCGAAGCTGGTGGGTTGTTCGTTCTTGCGACAGAACGCCATGAAAGCCGCCGTATCGATAACCAGCTGCGCGGCCGTTCGGGGCGTCAGGGCGATCCAGGGCTCTCCCGTTTCTATTTATCGCTAGACGATGATCTTTTGCGTATCTTTGGGTCCGAAACCCTGTTCTCCAAAATGATGAACTCCAGCCTTGAAGACGGCGAGGCGATTGGCGGCAAATGGCTGTCTAAAGCCATCGAAACCGCGCAGAAAAAGGTGGAGGCGCGTAACTATGATATCCGCAAGCAGTTGGTCGAATATGACAATGTCATGAATGACCAGCGTAAGGTTATCTATGACCAACGCAGCGACATCATGGATGCAGAAGCCGTCGACGACATAATTGAAGATATGCTCAACGACACCGTGAACAATATTGTCGGTGATCATTGCCCCGAAGGCACCTATCCCGAGCAATGGGATGTCGAGGGTCTGAAACAAAAATGTGCGGAGGTGTTGGGTCTTACGCCCGATATCGATAGCTGGCTGCAAGAAGACGGCCTTGAGCCCGAGATGATCGAAAACCGCATATCCGAATTGGCAAACGCCAGGTTCGAGGCGAAAGGCGCTGCGCTGGATCCAAGCATCTGGCGTCAGGTCGAAAAAAGCATATTGCTGCAAACGCTCGATCATCATTGGAAAGAGCATTTGTCCACGCTCGATGCCTTGCGTCAGGTGATTTACCTGCGCGCTTATGCGCAGAAGAACCCGGTGAACGAGTATAAACAAGAGGCCTTTGGTCTGTTTGAGCGTATGCTGTCGGCCATTCGCGAAGGCGTGACCAAGACCATCGCCACTAATAATTTCCGCGCCGAGGAAGAATTTGTTCCGCAAGATTTGCCTGAACTACCCGATTTCCTGACGACGCATATCGACCCGTTTTCCGGTGAAGATAATAGTGCCGACAGCGATGCCGCTGCTCTCGGCTTGGTCACCACAAAAATATCGCGGCCAGCTGCGGCTGCTGGTGTCAGCGATCCTTTTGCAGGCGACCCTGATCTGCGCCGCAACGACCCATGCCCATGTGGTTCGGGGCAGAAATACAAGCATTGTCACGGCGCATTTTGATAACGAGATGAGGGAGGGGCGAAGATGATCTGGCTGGCCAGCCTCTTCGCCCTTGTCGCCTTTGTATACGCGTCCGTTGGTTTTGGCGGTGGCTCCACATACACGGCACTTCTTGCCTTATGGGGGGTGGATTACCGGTTGATCCCGGTGATTGCACTTGTCTGTAATATCATTGTCGTGACCGGCGGCACCATTCGCTTTGTGCGGGCTGGCTTGGTGTCTTGGCCGCAAGTTCTGCCTTTACTCTTGGTATCCGCGCCGCTTGCCTTTGCAGGCGGGCTAGTGCCGCTGAAGCAAGTCGTGTTCCTTACGATTTTGGGTGGCGCGTTGTTGGCGTCGGCAATCGCCCTCTTTCTCCAAGCGGATAAAATGACGCCGCGCGCTGTTCCAAAGCCGGTGTTGCTGACGCTTTCGGGTGGGGTGGGCTTGCTGGCTGGTCTGTCGGGCATTGGCGGGGGCATATTCATGGCGCCGGTCTTGCACCTGATCCGTTGGGCAGAACCGCGCCGTATCGCCGCCTTCGCGTCGCTCTACATATTGATCAACTCGGCCGCTGGCTTGCTTGGCCAAATACTGAAATCGGGTGTGCATTCGCTTGCGGAGCCAGCGTTGCAATATGGTCTGCTGCTTGGGGCTGTGTTGGTCGGCGGACAATTGGGTAGCTTGTTCGGCATGCGCTATTTGTCGCCGCATCTATTGCGTGTGCTGACAGCGTTGTTGGTGGGCTATGCAGCGCTCCGGCTGCTCTGGCAGGCCCATGGGCCGCTTTAGTATTTACTGAGCCAGAAAAATGGCTCCCCGGGAGGGACCAATAGTTCGTTCTAAATCAATACTTTATGAATACCTCGTTCGCTCACTCAGGCAGCTTGAATTCCCATGGGTGCCATAACAATTTGAAAACAGGCGACTATCACTGTCACAGAAGCGCAGGGGTTGTCTGGATTGATTAAAATACAGTGACTGGACAGCCCCACTGGTCCACATGGAGTACATACAACGCCCCCTTGGAAGCCAGAAGAGGATTGCATTGTCGCGCTTGGGTCCTTCCAGACGTTTTCCAGCAGTGGGTGATTACGACCCCAATGCTTCCGCAGAGTGACGAATTTTGGAAACTATTTGACTGGGTCTGTGATTTTCGGACTTTGAGGACAAGAATGATCTGACGTTGACTTAGATTAGGCGCTTGCAACACCGCAAAATCGCCGCATAATATTAACCATCCGGATGAGCCCAAACACTCGCCTGTTTTAAACTGCCATATGTCTCAAATTATCTGACGACGGACACCGCTTGATTAAGTTGCGCTAAAATAGGAACTTCGACTTTATGACATTCACGCTGAACCGACGAAAGGTATTGGCTGCGGCGGCATCAAGCTTTGCTTTTCCCGCTCTCGCGCGTTCGTCGGCCAAACGTCCCAACATTCTGTTCATTATGGCCGACGACATGGGCTATGCAGACCTCTCCTGTTACGGGCGCCGGGATTATGAGACGCCGCACATCGACGGATTGGCGCAAAGCGGAATGAAGTTGACGTCGGGCTATGCCAACAGCCCAGTTTGCTCAGCCACCCGGACCGCGCTCATCACGGGGCGGTACCAATATCGTCTGCCGATCGGACTCGAGGAGCCATTGGCCTTCCGCGATATGGGCCTCCCACCAGCAGAACCTACGCTGCCGTCACAGCTTCGTAAGGCTGGCTACGCGACGTCGTTAATTGGCAAATGGCATCTTGGTGCTGCTCCCAAGTTTGGACCTCGACTCAGCGGTTATGATAGCTTCTTCGGTATCCAAGGTGGTGGAGCAGATTATTTCACGCACGCATCTGGCAAGGGGCACGATCTTTGGAACAATGAAAAAACCGCTGATGACCAAGGTTATCTAACTGACATATTAGCCAGCAAAGCTATCACGCAGTTGCGCCGTCATGCGGCTGATAGTAGACCGTTTTTCATGAGCTTGCATTTCACAGCGCCACATTGGCCGTGGGAGGGGCCCAAAGACCAAGAAGAGTCCGCCCGCATTGCGGTATCTAGTGATGCGGCAGCGGGTTTTCACTATGACGGTGGGACGATGGCAAGCTATGCCGCGATCATGCGCCGCCTTGATGAAAAGGTCGGCGACGTGCTGACAGCTTTGGAGCAACTGGGGATGGCTGACGATACCATCGTTGTGTTTACGAGCGATAATGGCGGTGAGCGTTTTTCAGACAACTGGCCTTTTTCCGGTCGAAAGACTGAGTTGCTAGAAGGCGGGATACGTGTTCCATTGATTGTTCGCTGGCCGGGACGTATCGCGGCAGGATCTGAAAACGCTGAACCGGTCATGTCTATGGACTGGCTACCAACGTTTCTTGCACTGGCCGGGTCATCGCCGTTAGCTGAGCGTCCGTCGGATGGTATAGATGTAACCGCAGCGCTACGTGGTGGCACACTGCCCGTCCGGACTCTGTTCTGGCGCTACCGCCACTTGGACCAGTCTGCGTGTCGGCTTGGCCACTACAAATATCTGCGAATCAACGGAAACGAATTCCTTTTCGACGTGGTCAATGATCCACTCGAACGGGGCAACCTTAGCGCCCGTCTGCATGAAGTGTTCGCTGACCTAAAATCCCGATATTCTAGTTGGAACGAGACCATGTTGCCGTTCGATCCCGAAAGCTTTAGCCACGGCTTCCATGCCAAAGATGCTGCCGATCGGTTTGGTGTGGAATGAGTCTGTCCGTTTAGCAGGCGCATTGAGGTTGCATTGCATGGATGTTTCAGTGGCCTTAATGATGAATAGATCGAATAAGGCGAAGTCCTCGGCAAAACCGACGAAAAATAATGTGTGTGGCGATGCGGGGTGCGGTTTACGTAACATGGTCATTCCGCGCTGTCAGCAACGCTGCATATCAACAATCAATCGACCAATGTCTGTATTGGCTATTCTAGGTATCAGAGCGGACTGTCCGCTCCTGGCCCTATTCTGTTGAAAAACTCGCCTGTAGTGACGATTGTTAGGCGGTCTGGAATGCAGGCGCGCGGGCTTACATTCCCGATCAGGCGGGTGCGGGGCTCGCCATCGGGATCACCTTGGCCATTTTACGTAAGTTTTGGGCGGCGGCGGCGAGGTAGAACTCATCTTTTGCGCCATTGGGACCGCGCAGGCGCAAGCGGTCCAACTTGAGGATGCGCTTGAGATGAACCTCTTCGCAGAGCCGACGCTCCGAGCGGATGCCCATGCAATAACCGACGATCAGCATCCGGATCATCAGTTCAGGATCGATGGAGGGCCGCCCCGTGTCGCTGTAATAGGGCCGAACATGCTCGCGGATGCCTTCCAGATCAACGAAGCGGTCGATCGAACGCAGCAAATTATCCGCTGGCACATGGTCCTCAATGCGGAAGCTGTAAAACAGCGCTTCCTGCATCACCGTTCGTTCGCCCATCATCAGCATAACTCCCAACTACAGTTACGTTGAATCAGAACATGCTCCCCTCTTCAAGCGGAGTTTTTCAACAGAATAGGCCCAAATGCTGTCGTTCTGCTTTGCATCCATCACCAGACAACGTGAAAGGATCAAGCGATAGACTATCGAATGCCGGCGCTTGCAATAGCGCAAGCTGGCTGCCTAATATCAACCCAACTAACTAAGCCCACACTCCGTTTATTTACGCAGCTATCAGTGCCAAATGTTCTGACGACGGATACTCGGTAACTTAACCAGCCATCAGTGCCAAATGTTTTGACGATGGGTATCGCACTGACAATTAACACGGACCACTCAGTGGGCACGGTCAATGGCGAGTCTAAGCTGCACCGTCTTGCGCACGTTATTCCAATATAACGCGGGTCGACTTGCCCATGAAAAGGACATCATAGGACGCCGTCGTGCCTTCGGGTTTCGCAACCGTCATCTCGCTTCCGGCGTATAGCCGCCCTGACGGAAGTTCAGTGCACAGTTCTTCAGCCTCATCCGGCTGACATGCCCTTCCATTAAATAGCTGTCCGTTGCTATTACCGGTATTCCTGATTGTCACTTCTTCGGGTCGGTTCTGCCAGTCAAGGGTGAACGAAGGGGCTTCCGGCCGTTGGATGGCAAGAAGGTCGTAACCTACAAGGACCTTCAACCCGCTCTTCTCACCAGTCAAGTCGCCCACAACGGGTTTGACCGCTACGCGGAAGATCCTGTCTTGTAACCCCGGTGCCAAAAGCGCTGCAACTCGCACGAAACGTCTCTCACCGGGTTCGACGATCAGTCTTGGCGGTGATGCCAGCAGGCCGAGTTCTTCTGGATCGGACGGGGCAATACGCGTTTCCACCGGTGTGCCCGCGCTATCGATCCGCACGGGTTCAATCGAAACATAGACCCGCTCACTTGAACTATTCGCCACTTCGAACTCAGCGCGCTGTAGTTCGGTCGCCGGCATGTCGAGGATCACGGGATGGACTGATATCTGTGCGGTCAGCGGCACAGAAAGCAGGGTCACAAAAATCGTCCACAGAGCGAGGAGCGAAGTCGGCCGGTTTGTGGTCATTGATTTCTTTCAGAATTGGGCGGTAAGGTAATGTCACATAACACATCGCCTAGCCTTTTGAGCGGAACATCTTTGGTTGGAAGAACGAGCCGCAGAGCGCAGATTTTCCGCCCCTGCTGACGGACGACGAAACGATCTCCTGTCGCGATCTCGCCCTGGAAATAGCCATTGGCATCGGTTTGCATGAAATCGAAATCGCCCGTGATCACTGAGTTAGATACGGGTTTGCCGGCGGGATCCACTAGCCGGCCAAAGACGGCGCGAGTGAGCACTACCTCCCACTTGAGCAATTCCATATTCCCTCGATAGAGCGACACCTCGCGAGTGCGCGTGTCGAAACGAGCCGTCTGTCCGGAGACGGGCACGATCCGCACCGAATAACTTCGATAGGGAGCGAGGAAGATTGGTAGGCTCTGACCGGAGACGAGGCGGGCGCGTGGCGTGTTGTCTATCAAGACATCGACAACTAAATCTCCCGCACCTCCGGCCAGTGTCGCGACGATGCCGCTGTCGCCAACATCGCTACCACCAACCGTCGTATCGCCGCCGGCGGCGACGAGACTAGTCGCGAAATTTGCCGAATAGCGCGTCCCGCTGCCGTTCAGCGTATCGAAGACATGCTCAGCCTGCCCCGCGAACCGGCCGTATTGGCTGCCGAAATTGGCTTCGGCGCGCACTCTGTCATTGTCTAGATCGCGGGCATAGCCCGCGGCAAGCGACAGGTCGCCGCGGAGCACGCTGGGGTTCGAATAGGTCGCTAACACATTGCCGATCGCGCCGCTTTCACCCAGCCCGTTGCGCTTTCTGTAGGCACCAGCAGTTTCACTGAAGACCGCTAAATTATTGCGCAGGAAATCAATCCTGATGCCTACGCGTGAATCCCACCTGTCGTTGCTCCGGCGGCTATCGGCGAACAGCAAAAATTTTGCATTGCGAACCGGTCGCCAAGTATAATCGAAACTGGGCCCGAAGCTGTAGAATGCATCGCTGTTAGGCGACTTGAAATAGAGTCCATCAAAGCGAATGTTCGCGTTTCCGATTCTTAGGCCGATATTTCCGCCGGCCTGCGTGCTTTCTCCCACTAGCAGGTTGATGTCATTAATCGGCGTTAGGCCTAGCCGATTGCGGGTCGATAATTCGCCGAATCCCGGCCCCCATGTGCGGCGCAGGAAGCCGTTGACGGATACGTCGCGCAGATCAAACCATGAGAAATTGGCGATCAGGCCATAATTGCCCTGATTGCCAGCAAGGCCAACAAGTCGGCTGGTAAATCCGTCGGCAAGATAGCTCGCTCCCCCCTCTAGCACGAAATCCGAGCCGACCAACAGGCCTCCGCCCTCCACAGCGAAACGATCGCCAAGCCGGTAGCCGAACGTCCCTTGCACGAAGAGGTCGTCACCGAATTCGGGCAGCATGTCGCGGCGATCGAGCGTGAGCGCGCCCGCTGTTAGCGAAAACGCGCCCTTACCCACCGGTGGCAAGTTGCGATCCTTAGTGAAGAACCGTATTTCAGTCCTCGTGGCGCCATTATCGTCGACGATCTCCAGCGTGACGTTATAGGCGCCGGCGGGAAAGCCCGATGTATCGATAGTCTGGTTACCAGCATCATAGAGCGCAGAACCAAGGAGCCGTCCGTCGCGATACGTGTTAACCTGAGCGCGGCGTGAAAGAAAAATCACCAGCGGAAGCGAGAATACGGAATCCCCGTCCGCTTGCGTATCGAACTGTGAACCGACACTTGCGCCATAGATCCGCGCTTGGCCGGTAAAGGCGAGCGGGTCAGAAAACATCAGCCCGCCGCGATAACGCAGCCGACCGGCATCGACTTCGCCGGCGAGTATCTGGGTCTGGAACCCGAACTGTTCCGACTGGTTTAGTTCTGACTGCAGGCGCGCGTTGCGGTATGAGACTATCGAGCGGTTCTGGAGCGCGTAATTCGTTCGCCCCTGCACGCCAGCGAAGGAGCCGGTGATATTGCTGATGAGGGACAGCCCAGCATTGGGCACCGAAAGATAACCGGAATCCTGCAAGCTGACGACCGTCATCAGGTCCTGTGCCACGAAGATTTCGACCCGGAACGAGGCAGGATCGTGAATTATCCCCGCAACTTGGGGAGTAAGCGACCCGCATCCCTCGCTAGTCGATGGCCCACAGACAAAGGCTGCATTGCTCGTCAGCCTCCCCGTAAGTGCGGCGATGATAGAGCCTGGATTTTCGACGCCCCGCAACAAGGCTACCACGTTTTCCGGCGCGTCGAAGGTAAAATAGCCCGGCTCTTGGACACCGGAGGTCGAACCGATCAAAACGCCACCGAAATATATGTCAACGACGACGGGCATAGGCTCTTCAAGGTTCTCGAACCCCTTTGGCGTGGTCGATGGGAAGGCCGTCGCAAACGCCGTAGGTTCCAAGTCCTCGGCCAGCACTGGCCCTGCTCCAGCCAGTGCTGTGCCAGCGAGGACGAGGGACAGGGCGCGCTTCATGATGACACTATTGGGGCGAGATCGTCAGCGATAACGTGCCGCTGTAATTCACACCGGAGCGGCCCGCGGCTATCTCAGCAGCCGATATCGTGACAATCAGGCTCGCGCTTCTGGGTGGACCAGAGGAGCAGGTCTCGTCCGTTGCGCCGCTGGTTTGGCCGCCGTACGGTATTCCAGGTGAGAGCGGCATACCACTGTCTTCGCTTGGCTGATCGCTCCATTGCACGCTGTATGATAGGCTGCTCGCACCGCCGCCATCGAGTTTGAAATTACCGCCTGCGCCTGATCCTATTGCTGCCACAATATAGCCGCGCGCGGGCAGATCGCTAAAAACACAGATCGATTGCGACCGACGCGCCTCTTCACCGGAACGCAGCGAGCTGAAGGATATGTCGGAGAGACCAGAGATGTTGACGGTCTGTGCCACAAGGGGATCGACTGCGAGAACAATGGCAACAACAGCCGCGGCTCGAAGAAAAATTCTCCCTGCTAAACTTCCCGCAGACATCGATCATCCGGTTCTTTATCAACAATCAGGTCGGCGAAACGAGAAGCGTCAGCACGCCGGCATAGGTGGTGGTCGCCTCCATCGCGGCGATGGCGGCATTTGTTAACGTAATATTGATTGCGGCAGAAACAGACCCTCCGCAGTTTGGTCCGGTAGCGTTTGAGGTAAATTTTGACGACTTTTGACCAGCAGTCAATGCCACTTCTCCCCCGACAGTTGCCCAACTAGCCGAGTAAGGTATTGTTCTGGTGCCATCGTTTAATGTGAATGCATTTGCTGCGCCATCACCCGTTGCTGTGATGAAATAGCTGCGATCGGGATTGTTGCTCCAGACGCATACGTTATCGCCCGCAACGCTGTCCTGTCCTGTGTTGAGCGCGGTCCGCAGGACCGTCGTATCGAAGGTGATATCGTTAAGGTTCGAGATGCTCACTTCCGGCGTAATCGTCGCGTTGATGGTAACTGTACCCGAAGAGGTTGGCCC